>BNJV01002568.1_pt1 | contig 261676 bp, 205 predicted proteins | sample 8540591 | NCBI WGS metagenome assembly BNJV01 (sample SAMD00202457, study PRJDB9452) | human saliva metagenome | host: Homo sapiens
AAACAACTATTGCTGATAGGAGTACTGAAGTCTCATCTGAAACAAGCGACAACGTAACTACTTCACAGGAAACACCCTCACAAGGTGGCAAGTTCACATCCGATGATCAGGGTAACTGGTATTACCTAGACAACGAGGGCCACAAACTAACTGGTCCACAAACCATCGATAACTTTAACCTCTACTTCCATGACAATGGAATCCAAGCAAAGGGTGAAAAGATTACCATTGATGGCAAGGATTACTACTACGATAAAGATAATGGGCGTAAAGTAACTGATACAAGCATTGAAGTAGACGGTAAAACCTATTTAGCAGATGCTGATGGCATCCTTACCGAAAAAACGCAACTACCAACCCAGGTTGTAACTGGTGGTCATTTCCAATCTGATAACCAACAAGACTGGTATTACTACACTGCCAATGGTGAAAAATTGACGGGTTGGCAAAATGTTGATGGTGTCATCCTTTATTTTGATAAAGATGGCAAACAAGTCAAAGGACAAGAACGAGAGATTGGTGGAAAATACTATCGATTCGATGAGAATGATGGTTCTCTATTAACGAATCAGTGGCATCACACTTCAATTTTCAATGGCTATAGGACAGAACCTCAATATACAACTTATACTAATTACTTAGGCGAAGATGGTGCTGCATTTATTGGATGGCATACCATTGACAGTAAACGTTATTATTTCAAACCTGACGGACTTTTGGCTAAAAATGATACTGTCACAATTGATGGGAAGATTTATCTTTTTGATTACCAAGGACAATTGGTCAAGAACAAATATGGCATTGTTGAAACTCCTTCAATGTTCCATGCAAACACTTCTACCTACCGTACCAATGCTAACGGCGAAGTCTTAACTGGTAAACAAATTATCGATGGAAAAGAATATATCTTTGGTTCAACTGGTCAAGTCGTCGATGGTGTTGTACGTTATGATGGCAAACTTTATCTAGTCACAGATAGTAAAATAGAAAAAAACTATTTTGGAGCCCTTTTTTCAAAAAAAACATTTTGGGGCGGGCCTAGTTTCTCTGGAATCTATGGAACTGATAAAAACGGTGTCCTCCTCGAGGGCATCCAACGAGGCTCTGATGGTCACCTTCACTACTTCCAACCTGAGGTAAAAAGTGTTGATAAGCCTACATGGAAAGAAATCGATGGCAAGCGCTATCGTCTAACAAAATCATATCGAACAGAAAGATATGCTGGTATGTACACCACTATTATCCTTGCAGATACTACTTTGAAAGTCGATGATAAGACCTACACAATTGATAATGAGGGAGTTGCAACTGAGTTTACGGCCAAAAACCAATTTGTTCGTGATGACAATTGGAACTGGTACTATTACGATGCTGATGGCAAGTTCCTAACTGGTCGTCAAACTATTGATGGTGTTCAACTCTACTTTGATGCTAACGGTAAACAAGCTAAAGGTACTTTGGTTGACATTGATGGTGACACTTACTACTTTGATAAGGATAGTGGGGCTATGTGGACCAATCGTAGTCTAACTCTCAATGGAATGACCTACGAAATTGATGACCAAGGACGTGTGACATCGTCACTTCGAAATACCTTTGTTCAAGATAAAGATGGTGACTGGACCTATCTCAAAGATAAAGGGCAAGTAGCTACTGGATGGCAGACTATCGATGGTGTTCAACTCTACTTTGATGGTACGGGGAAACAAATCAAAGGTGAGCGTACACTTATAGATGGGAAGTACTACTATTTCGATAAGAACAGTGGCGAGCTCCTCCGTAATGCATTCCATTCCTTTAGTTCCTCATATAAGCTCTACTTTGGAAATGATGGTGCTCAAGTTTTCGGATGGTACACACTAGATGGTCATCGTGTTTACTTTAAAGAAGACGGTCTACAAGCTAAAGATAAGGTACTTTCAATTGATGGCAATTATTATTACTTCAATCAAGATGGCCAACTTCTTGTTAATGGTTCCGCTAAATCATATAATAGTTTATATCTTGCAGATTCAGAAGGAAAATTATTATCCGGATGGAGAGAAATTGACGGTAAGACCTATTACCTAGATCCAAGCAACCAATATCGCTATATCAATACAACAGAAACCATAAATGGCAAGACCTATCTTTTCGGTTCTTACGCAGAATTATTACGTAATGAAACTAATTCCGGTTACGTTTCAGACGAAAATGGAATCGTTCGAATAGGATTCTACCGTACTGATAAAGGATACCTATGCTATCTTGAGCCTAGGGTAATCGAGTTCTACCAACCAACTTGGAAGGAAATCGACGGTAAGCTCTATCACTTTGAAAAATCAACTTCATTAAGGAAATATCTTTACGGATCTCCAATCACAACCAATGCAACGCTTGAAAAAGATGGCAAAACTTATATCATCGATGAAACGGTGTAGCAACTGAAAAAGTGAATTAAAGCGGAAAGAAAATCTTTCTTCTACTTTAAGAAAACTTTAGGCTTTGCTTTATATACTATAACCATCCTAAAACTTTTCTTTTTCATAATCTCCTAAATCCAGGGCGCAGGTCCTGGATTTTTTTGTGTTTTTAAACTCTTATGACTTCTAAAATTGCAACATTAACCTTGTTAGTCACTTTTGAATGTAATCGTTTTTTTATTTTTGTCTAAATTTCTTATATTTTCTTGAAAGTCTCTAAAATAGCGCTATAATAGGACTTAGGAAATGGAGGAAAAAGTATGAAAGTACATTCTAATTTTGACGGACAAAAGTCCAAAAAACGTCTGATTGCATTCTCATGTGCAACTGCTCTTGCAAGTTTTGCCTTTATCGCAAAACCTGCCTTCGCTGAGGAAGCTAAGGCTGACAATGCATCTAACCTTGATACGACTGCTGCTACCACTGCGAATGTAGAAACTACAGCAGACCTCGTCGAAACAAAGGTTGTCGAAGCACCTGTTACTACTGAAAATGTGGCTAGCACAGAAAACACCACAAATGTCTCAGAACAAGCCTCAACTTCTACAGCAAGTTCTGAAACTGCCAGTGAAACAGCTTCAACAACTGCAAGCGAAAGTCAAGCACCTGCGGAATCAGCCGCTGGCCAAACACGTGAGGCTGTAACTACAGACCGAGCTGCCAATGAGGCTGCATCAGCAACCGCAGATACCAATAGTGAAACCAATGTTACCGGTGGTCAATATTATAGTGATAGCCTTGGTAACTGGTATTATAAGGATGCTAGTGGTAAGAACCTAACTGGCGACCAAACTATTGATGGTGTACGTGTCTCTTTCCGCAAAGATGGTAAACAAATTAAAGGGCCAGATTTCGATTGGTCTGGTGATCTCCGTCGTTATTTCGATGATAATTCTGGTCAACTTCAAACCAATCGTTACTTAGAATACAAAGGTAATTGGTACTATTTAGGTGAAAATGGCTATCCACTCACTGGAGAACAAACTATCAACAGTCAAGAAGTCTATTTCAATTATAAAGGTGTTCAAATCAAAGGTGACTTTAGCGGAGAGTACTATAGCTATCCAGATCAAACCTTCTATTACGACCCTAACTCTGGTGCAAGGGTCCGAAAGAAGGTCTAGTTCAGAATCAAAAAGGCCAAACCTTTTACATCAAGAACGATGGTTCTAAATTTACAGGAATACGTGAAATTGATGGTAATATCTACTATTTCAAAGCACGTGAAGCTGCCTCTCCTGTTGATACCGGCGTCCTACAAAAAGGAATCAGCATTTTACTAGAAGAAGGGCAAAATTCACCACGTACTTATGGTTTTGGTACCCCTACTAATATTACCCGTCGCTACTATTTTGACTCAGTTACTGGTCAAGCCGTTAAAAATCGCTATGTCCAAGAAAATGATGGCTGGTACTATTATGGTGCAGATGGAAATGCTATTCGTCCTCAAGATGGTGAAGTCAATATAGACGGTCAAATCGTTTACCTATATGCTAATGGTCGTCAAGCTAAGGGAGAGCTTGTTCTCGACAATGGTGTTCTTCGCTACTATGATCCTAATTCTGGAGCACGCGTCTCTAACACCACTCTAACAATTAATGGTATGACCTATCGATTTGATGAAAACGGCGTAGGTATGGATGCTCCTAACCCAAATGGTTATTATAGCGACGATAATGGAAACTGGTATTATAAGAACGTAAATGGAGACAACCTCACTGGTGCTCAAATCATTAACGGTCAAAAGTTATTTCCGCGACAATGGTCAACAGGTTAAAGGTGCTTATGGTGATTCATTCGGTGATTTGTACGGATTCTATGACGTTGATTCAGGCGATCTCTTAACCAATCGTTATGTTGAATACATGGGTAATTGGTACTATGTTGGTAAAGACGGTAAACCAGTCAAGGGAGCTCGAAATATCGATGGACAAGATGTCTTCTTCAACTATCGAGGGGTACAAGCCAAAGGTGATTTTGGTCGAGATGGCGTATATATGCCTGAGTACTATTACGATAAAGATAATGGTCGCAAAGTAACCAAAGCTGGGTTTGTTAAAGATAACAGAGGCTTAACTTACTATCTTGACGAGAAAGGTGAAAAAGTCCTTGGACTTCATGAAATCAATGGTGACTTATATTACTTCCGTCAAGGTGGTGCCTATAAGTACACCCAACTAGGTGATATGTGGCAGGATAGTATTAATTACATCAATGGTAAAATCTACTACTTCGGTCATGACGGTAAAGCAATTAAAAATCGTTTCTATCAATGGGGTAATGACTGGTACTACTTCTATGCGGATGGTACAGCCGCTACTGGTGCCGTTCAGATTAATGGACAAAAACTTTACTTCGATAAAAATCATGGTAGACAAGTTAAAGGCGCTTTTGCACCAGATGGTCACTACTACGATGAAAACTCTGGTGAGCTCGTAACCAACCAAACCCGTACCATCAATGGTGTGACTTATCATTTTGATGAGAATGGTAATGCGACTAAAGTTTAAGATATCCCTTACTTTAAGAAAACTTTAGGCTCTGCTCTATATACTATAACCATCCTAAAACTTTTCTTTTTCATAATCTCCTAAATCCAGGGCTCAGGTCCTGGATTTTTTTGTTTTTTTACTCTTATGACTGCTAAAATTGTGACATTTTCTTTATTAGTCACTTTTAAATGTAATCGTTTTCTTATTTTTGTCTAAATTTCTTATATTTTCTTGAAAGTCTCTAAAATAGCGCTATAATAGGACTTAGGAAATGGAGGAAAAATTATGAAAGTACATTCTAATTTTACTGGACCTAAGTCCAAAAAACATCTGATTGCATTCTCATGTGCAACTGCTCTTGCAGGTTTTACTTTAATTGCAAGACCTGCCTTCGCTGAGGAAGCTAAAGCTGATAACTCATCAAACCTTGATGTGAACGCTACTACCACTGCAAATGTGGAAACTACCGCAGACCTCGTAGAAACTAAGGTTGTCGAAGCTCCTGCTACTACTGAAAATTTAGGCACCACTCAAAGCACTACAAATGTCTCAGAACAAGCCACAACTTCTGCTGCAAGCTCTGAAGTTGTCAGTGAAACTGCCTCAACAACTGCAAGTGAAAGCCAGACCCCTGCAGAATCAGCCGCTGGCCAAACACGTGAGGCTGTAACTACAGACCGAGCTGCCAATGAGACTGCTTCAGCTACCGAAACTTCGAACAAGGAAACAAACGTCACTGGTGGTTATTACTACAGCGATAAGTATGGATACTGGCATTACAAAGATGCTAGCGGTAAAGATCTAACTGGACCACAAACCATCGATGGCGTTAAGGTCTACTTCAATCAAGGCGGCGTTCAGGTTAAAGGGGACTTTGACTGGGACGGTCACTATTATGACAAAGACTCTGGTGCTCTTGTTACTAATAAATTCGTTGAAAATTATGGTAGAACCTATTACTTAGATGAAAATGGTAATAAGACAATTGGTTCCAAAGAAGTTAATGGAGCGTGGTATTATTTTGATCAGTATGGTGAACAAGTTAAAGGTAGATTTGCTTCTGATGACCGTTATTACGACGAAAACGGAAAACAAGTTGATTTCGGGACAAACCGCTATTTTGAATTAAACGGAAAATGGTACTATGCTGGAAATGATGGTGCTATTTTAAAGGGACCACAAACCATCGATGGCGTTAAGGTTTACTTTGATCAAGGTGGTGTTCAAGTTAAGGGCTATTTTGTTAAAGATAGTACTGACAATAATGAACGCTATTATGATAAAGATTCTGGTGCTCTAGCTACCAACCAATATATCATCGCCTACAACCCCTACAGACATAGAAATGAACGTTATTATGTTAACGACCAAGGAATTCGGTTAACTGGTCCTCAAACAATTGATGGTAAACAAGTCTACTTTGATAAATACGAGGGATGCCAAGTTTCGACAATTTTGGTGACGATGGCTACTTTTACGATCAGGACGGTAATCGTGTTGATCTTGGTGCCAATCGTTATGTTCAAATCAGAGACAATTGGTACTATGTCGGTAACGATGGAAAAATTTTAACCGGTGAACACATTATTGATGGAGCTCACGTTTATTTTGAATATGGAGGTAAACAGGTTAAAGGAGATTTTGACTATAAAAATCAATTTCACGATAAAGACTCTGGAAATTTAGTTACTAATCGTTTCGTAACAGTTAAAGACAAAACCTACTTTATTGGAGCAGATAGTAAAGCTATTAAAGGAGCGACCGTCATCGACAACATTGAATACTTCTTTGACGAAAAAACTGGCGCTCAGGTTAAGGGAAATTTCGCAAGTAACAAAAAATATTATAACAGTACTACTGGTGCTCTCGTAACTAATAGTTATGTTCAAGTTGATAATGATTGGTATTATGTTGATGCTCAAGGGAAGCGACTTGAGGGGCCACAAACTGTTGATGGGTTTCAAGTCTTCTTCAACGACTCTGGTAAGCAAGCTAAAGGTGTCTTTGGTAATGATGGTTACTATTACGACAAAAATTCTGGTGCTAAAATAGATTTAGGAACAAATCGCTATGTCCAAGTTAATGATAATTGGTACTACGTCAATGCTGAAGGTAAGATTCTAAAAGGGGACCAAATCATTGATGGAGTTCAAGTCAATTTTAATTCATATAACGGTATTCAAACTAAGGGGGAATTCGTTGATTCTAAAGGTCGAGTAATCAGTGAAAAGAACTACAATACTTATGAAGCACCTAGTAAGTTCTATGATAAAAATTCTGGAGCTCTTGTAAAAGGTCAATACTTTAACCACAATGGAAACTGGTACTACGCTGATGCAGAGGGGGAATATCCTTGAAGGTGAACAAACCATTGATGGGGTGCACGTTTACTTTGACTCTTATGGAGTACAAGCTAAAGACGCAATCGCAGAAGGCTACTACTACGATAAAGACTCTGGTGCTCGTCACGAAGCCCCTCGTAAGCAATTCATAAAGGCTGGTGGTAAATTATACTATCTTGACGATGATAATAAGATAAGTTCTGGTTATAAAAAAATTGACGGTAAGGATTATTTTATTACAGGATATGGGGAAGTTTTAAGAGGAGAATTCGGACCTTACGGTTACGAACCATATTATGATAGTGAGACTGGGGCTGCTGTACGACAAAGAGGTTTTGTTAAATCTGGACGTAACTGGTACTACCTAGATGACGAAGGAAATAAAGTATTAGGACTTGCCAAAATAGATGGTAATCTCTACTATTTCAGTAATCCCGTCGCAACAAAATACCGAACGGGCGAACAAGTTAAAGGAGAGCTGGTGAAACCTTATGATTTCTTCAACTATAACCGTTCACCCTATGACAATCCTGTCTACTACTTCGATGCTGAGACTGGGGCTGCTGTAACCAATCAATTCTTCAATTGGAAGGGCAATTGGTACTACTTCGGTAACGATGGAAAGGCTCTTATCTTTGATCAAGTTATCAATGGTCAACACCTCTACTTTGATTATGAAGGTAAGCAAATTAAAGGCAATTTCGTTACAGACTACAAGGGAACTCGTTATTATGACGAAAACTCTGGTGAGCTCGTAACCAACCAAACCCGTACCATCAATGGTGTTACTTATCACTTTGATGAAAATGGACGTGCGAAGCAATTGTAAAGAATTTAGGAAATAGACTAAGTTTTTCTCTCAGATATCTAACTAAAGGAAGTTGATTAATTTTAACTTCCTTTTTAAAATCCACGAAAATTAATTTTGTCCACTTTAAGAAAACTTTAGGCTTTACTTTATATACTATAACCATCCTAAAACTTTTCTTTTTCATAATCTCCTAAATCCAGGGCATAGGTCCTGGATTTTTTTGTTTTTTTACTCTTATGACTGCTAAAATTGTGACATTTACCTTGTTAGTCACTTTACAATGTAATCGTTTTCTTATTTTTGTCTAAATTTCTTATATTTTCTTGAAAGTCTCTAAAATAGCGCTATAATAGGACTTAGGAAATGGAGGAAAAATTATGAAAGTACATTCTAATTTTACTGGACAAAAGTCCACAAAACGTCTGATTGCATTCTCATGTGCAACTGCTCTTGCAAGTTTTGCCTTTATCGCAAAACCTGCCTTCGCTGAGGAAGCTAAAGCTGACAACGCATCAAACCTTGATGTGACTGCTGCTACCACTTCCAATGCGGAAACCACAGCTGATCTTGTCGAAACTAAAGTTGTTGAAGCTCCTGCAACTACTGAAAATGTAGCTAGCACTGAAAGCACTACAAACGTCTCAGAACAAGCCACAACTTCTGCTGCAAGCTCTGAAACTACCAGTGAAACAGCTTCAACAAGCCAAACTCCTACAGAATCAGTTGCAGGCCAAACACGTGAAGCCGCAACTACAGACCGAGCTGCCAGTGAAACTACTTCAACTAGCGAAACTTCAAAAAGTGAAACTAATATCACTGGTGGTCAATACTATAGCGACGACCAAGGCAACTGGTATTATAAAGATGCCAGCGGTAAAAACCTTACTGGACCACAAACTGTTGATGGCGTTAAGGTCTACTTTAGAGATAGCGGTGTTCAGGTTAAAGGCAAGTTTGCTAATGATAACCATTATTACGACAAAGATTCTGGGGCTCTTGTTACTAATAAATTCGTTAAAGAATATGGTAGAACCTATTACGTTGATGAAAATGGTAATAAGGCAATTGGTTCCAAAGAAATTAATGGAGCATGGAATTATTTTGATAACCACGGTGAACAAGTTAGGGATAGATTTGCACCAAATGGGCGTTATTACGACGAGAACGGAAAACAAGTGGATTTCGGGAAAAACCGTTATTTCCAACTTGGTAATTATTGGTATTACGCAGGAAATGATGGTGCTATCCTAAAAGGTTCACAAACCATCGACGGCGTTAAGGTTTACTTCTATCAAAATGGTATTCAAGTTAAAGGGTATTTTGTTAAAGATGATACTGATAATACTGAACACTATTACGATAAAGATTCGGGTGCATTAATTACTAATAACTACGTTATTGCCTACGATAACTATACCCGCCAAAATGAACGTTACTATGTGGATAATCAGGGTTCTCGTGTAAGAGGTTCTAAAACAATAGATGGTAAACAAGTCTACTTTGAATTCAACGGAAAACAAGTCTTCGACAATTTTGGTGACGATGGCTACTTCTATGGGCAAGATGGTAACCGAGTCGACCTAGGCACAAACCGTTATGTTCAAATTAAAGGCAACTGGTACTACATCGGTAACGATGGAAAAATCTTGACAGGTGAACAAACTATTGATGGCGCTCATGTCTACTTTGGCTATAACGGTATCCAAGTGAAAGGAGATTTTGACTACAACAAACAATTTCACGATAAAGACTCTGGAAATCTAGTTACTAATCGTTTCGTAACAGTTAAAGACAAAACCTACTTTATCGGTGCCGATAGCAAGGCCATCAAAGGAGCAACCGTCATCGACAACGTTGAATACTTCTTTGACAAAGAATCTGGCGCACAAGTTAAGGGAAATTTTGCTAGTAACGATAAATACTATGATGGAATTACTGGTGCGCTCGTAACCAATAGCTATGTCCAAGTTGGTAAAAACTGGTACTATGTAGGAAATGACGGAAAACCACTTAAAGGCTCTCAAACCATTAACAATGTTCCTGTATACTTTGACCCTTATGGGGGTAGACAAGCCAAAGGTATCTTTGGTAACGATGGCTACTTCTACGACAAAGATTCTGGTGCTAAAGTAGATTTGGGAACAAATCGCTATGTCCAAGTTAATGATAATTGGTACTACGTCAATGCTGAAGGTAAGATTCTAAAAGGGGACCAAATCATTGATGGAGTTCAAGTCAATTTTAATCCATATAACGGTATTCAAACTAAGGGGGAATTAGTTGATTCTAATGGTCGAGTAATCAGTGAAGAGAACTACAATACTTATGAAGCACCTAGTAAGTTCTATGATAAAAATTCTGGAGCTCTTGTAAAAGGTCAATACTTCAGCCATGATGGTAAATGGTACTATGCAGATGCACAAGGTAATATCCTTAAAGGCTCACAAACCATTGATGGGGTAGACGTTTACTTTGATGATGATGGTGTTCAAGCTAAAGATACTGTTCTTAATGGTTACTACTACGATAAAGATAGTGGTGCAGGGAAAGAACTCCCTCATGATCAGTTTATAAAGATTGGTGACGATTTATACTACCTTAGCAGTAATGGACGAACTGGGAATATAAATGTTGACGGGAAGAATTACTATGTTGAGCAAAACGGAAAGGTCCTTCGTGGTTCCTTTAACATCTATCAAAATCCACCTTACTATGATGATGAAACTGGCGAAGCTGTAGAAAAAACTGGTTTTGTTAATTCTCGTGGTAGTTGGTTCTACCTAGAAAATGGTAAAAAAGTCGCAGGTTTTAAAAAAATTGATGGGAAACTTTACTATTTCTCTGCCAATCCAATGAACAAATACGAAACGCACGAACAAGTTCGAGGAAAATTAGCTAGACCTAAATTTTACATTTCATTCCCTGACAATCCAGAAGAAAACCCAACTTACTACTTCGACGCCGAAACAGGTGCTGCGGTAACCAACCAATTCGTCTATGCAGATGGACACTGGTACTACTTCGGTAAGGATGGTAAGGCCCTCCTCTTCGATCAAGTGATCAATGGTCAACACCTCTACTTCGATTATGAAGGTAAACAAGTGAAGGGCGATTTCGTTACAGACTACAAGGGTACTCGTTATTACGATGAAAACTCTGGTGAGCTCGTCACCAACCAAACACGTACCATCAATGGTGTGACTTATCATTTTGATGAAAATGGACGTGCAAAGCAATTGTAAGAAATGTAAGAAAATCGACTAAAATTTTCTCACAAGACATCTAAACTAAAGGAAGTTGATTAATTTCAACTTCCTTTTTAAAATCCACGAAAATAATTTTTGTCTACTTTAAGAAAACTTTAGGCTTTGCTTTATATACTATAACCATCCTAAAACTTTTCTTTTTCATAATCTCCTAAATTCAGGACTCAGGTCCTGGATTTTTTTGTTTTTTATGAATCTTGGATTTAGTAAGAACTGGCAACATCTCACTTAATATGCAGATAAATATATGTTTTTCCCTTTTATCCACCCCTTCACATTAAAAGAAAACCTTTTTATTTTTAATATTGAAAAGGCTTTCTTATTGTCTTATAATATAAATTAAAAGGGGGTATTTATTATGGAAAAAAATGATAAGGCCAAAAAACACGCATCTAAAAAGTATCTTATTGCTTTTTCATGTGCATCTGCTCTTGCTAGTTTTGCACTTATTGCCGGAGCTGCTTTTGCGGATGAAGTAACTGCTAGTGAAACACTCAAGAATGACACGACAGCAAGTGTTACTGCCAATCTTGAAACAACAGCAGATTTAGTTGAAACAAAGAGTACTGAAGCAACATCTTCTACTGAAAGTTCAACAGATGCTCCAGAGTTAGTAAGTTCGGAATACACTAGAGAACCGGCCTCTGCAACCACTAATGAGAGTCAAGCTCCTACTGAAACAGCCATCGTTGAAGCACACGCCGTTTCAACAAGAGACAGTGCTGCTAGTGAAACAGCTACGGCAACTCCTGTTATCAATGAGGACGTAAACGTTACAGGCGGTCAATATTACAGCGACCAAAACGGCAAATGGCATTACAGAGATGCCAATGGTAAGGATCTGACTGGACCACAAACCATAGATGGGGTTCAAGTCTATTTCGATAAAGAAAATGGCATACAAGCTAAAGGCGTTTGCTAAAGACCCTAATGATGCTAAAAAACTAAATTTCTATGATAAAGATTCTGGTGCTCTTCTCAAAAATCAATTTATCGTTGCCTACAGCAACGATACAAAACAATATGAACGCTATTATCTAGATGATAAAGGGAATCCCGTGTATGGTGAGTATCGAATTAATCGTCGATCATCCTACTTTGACGATAAATTTGGGACTCAAATCATTGACCGCTTTGCTCCTAATGGACACTTTTACGATCAGGATGGTGTTTTCGTCAATTTAGGAACCAATCATTTTGTTGAAATCAAAGGAAAATGGTACTATCTCAATGATAGAGGACAAATTATAAAGGGCAGCCATATCATTAATGGGGCTCAGCTCTATTTCGATGAAAATGGTGTTCAAATAAAAGGGAATTTTGACAAGGATAACCGCTATTATGATGAACACACTGGTAAGCTAGTAACTAACCGATTCGTAACAGTTAAAGACAAAAACTACTTTATTGGCGCAAAAGGTATACCTGTGAAAGGTGCTACTCTTATTGATGGTAAAGAGTACTACTTCGATGATAAGACCGGTGCTCAAGTGAAAGGTGTGTTTGGAAGTAATGGTAAATACTACGATACTTCAACTGGTGCACTCGTGACCAACCGTTATGTCAATGTAGATAAATATTGGTACTATGTTGATGCTGAGGGCAAACCATTAAAAGGTTCACAAACCATAAATAATGTTCCTGTCTACTTTGATTCTTATTATGGGCGACAAGTTAAAGGTGATTTTGGAGACGACGGTTACTACTATGATAAAGACTCTGGTACGAGAATTACACTCGAAAAAAATCGTTACCATAATATTAATAACCATTGGTATTATGTCGGTTCAAATGGCAAAATCCTTAAAGGCGACCACATCATCAATGGTGTTCAGGTACATTTTGATAGGTTCTTTGGAACACAAGCTAAAGATGGCTTTGTAGATAAAGATGGTATTAGTGTTCTCTATGATAGCTTGTTGTCTTTGGTATCCCAGTTAAGTATTATGACAAGGATACTGGTGAACTTGTTAAGGGGCGTTACTTTACAACTCGAGGTAAGTGGTTCTATGCAGATAAGCAAGGCAATATTCTAAAAGGTGCTCATACCATTGATGGTATCCCTGTCTACTTTGACGATCACCTCGGAACACAATTCAAAAACGTAGTTAAAAATGGCCACTACTATGATAAGGATACCGGTGAACAGAAGGAAGTCCCACGGAACCAATTTGTTCGTGCTGATAATGGGCTCTTCTATTATGATAAAGATGGTAAACCACTTTCTGGTTCTCATACCATTAATGGTGTAACCTATTCGTTCTATGAAAATGGACAAGCCCGTCAAGGAACTTTTGGGCCTTCCGGTTCAGGACCTTTCTACGATGAGGTTACTGGAGCAGCAGTCAGAGAAAAAGGGTTCCATCAAGTAGGTGGCGATTGGTACTATACTGATGAAAATGGTAATAAACTTCTCGGTCTTCAAGAAATCGATGGGAAACTCTATTATCTCGATAATACAGAGTCTACAAGCTTAGTTACTGGTTATCTCGCAAAAGATAAAGTGCTTAGTCCTGAGCAAAAAGAGTCTACTAGATATCCTCGGACATCTAGTAGTACTATCATCGAACCTAAAATCTACAGTTACTACTACTTTGACGCTGAAACAGGTGCTGCTGTAACCAATCAATTCGTTAATTGGAAGGGCAACTGGTACTACTTCGGTAACGATGGTAAGGCTCTTCTCTTTGATCAAGTTATCAATGGTCAACACCTCTACTTTGATTATGAAGGTAAACAAGTGAAGGGTGATTTCGTTACAGACTACAAGGGAACTCGTTACTACGATGAAAACTCTGGTGAGCTCGTCACCAACCAAACACGTACCATCAATGGTGTGACTTATCATTTTGATGAAAATGGACGTGCAAAGCAATTGTAGAGAATGTAGGAAAGTAGCCTAAATTTTTCTCAAAATATATCTATACTAAAGGAAGTTGATTAATTTCAACTTCCTTTTTAAGCATTTTCTTTAATCACATATCAAGAATAAAAGTACAAAATCAAGACTCCAATTTTGTACTTAGGTTAAAAAATAGATCAAAAAAGGTCCTCCCCCAACCTATAGGGAAGAACCTCTTTTTTTGAAGACTAATTTTTTATTTTAACTAACTATTTAGAAGAAGGGAAGGATTCTCTTTGTTATTAGTCTTCTTTCTTACGACGACGGCCCAAAAGACCTAGTCCAAGACCTGTAATCAAGGCTGACAAACCTGTCACTTCTGCAATATGTCCACTTTCTGTTCCTGTCTCTGGTAGAACTGCTTGTTCTTGAGGTTGAGCAACTTGTGGAGTTACTTCTTCAATAACAGTTGGACTTACTGGTTGTTCTGGTTTAACTGGTTGTTCTGGCTCCTCTGGTTTCTTAGGTGTTGGTACCTTAGGTTGTTCTGGAGGAGTTACAGGTTTATCAGGAGTAACCGGAACATAAATGATTGGTGTATCTTTACCTGGATCCTCTGGTGTTACAGGTGTTCCTGGTTGGATTGGTTGACCTGGTTTCGTTGGATCGTTTGGATCTGGCAAGTATGGCTTGTAACCTGGAATATCTGGCACAACCGGTTGACCTGGTTTCGTTGGATCTGTTGGATCGTTCGGATATTTAACACCTGGTGTTGATGGGAAGTTTGGATCATTTGGTGTTTCTGGTTTTGGAACCAAGTTTCCAAGTGGTTTGTAAGTAACAGTTTCTTCAAGGTTTTCTTGAGTAACTGTCTTAGAAGCAACACTTGCTTTATCAGCGTAGTAGCCTGTCAAACCTGGTGTTGGAACTGCAGCGTAGGCTGTCTTATCTGATGCCCATGGTGTCGCTGAAAGTTCTTTACCTGTAACTTTATCCAAGGTAAGGGTACGTGTCCATGTCGCCTTTTCAACATGATCTGCTGGGGCTGCTACCTTACCATCTGATACCACATACTTAACAGTAGATGTGACATCTTTCTTCCATTGATCTGTCGCTGGGTACTTAGGACTGTTTGGATCATTTGGATTGATTGGATCTGTTGGGTTATGTGGATCATTTGGTCCTACTGGTGTTTCACCATGTTTCAAGGTAACTGTCCATGTTTGATCTACTGAAGCATCGTTGTCGAAGTGAGCTCCTGCTGGGAATTCATCGCTTACGAGAACATAACCACGATCTTCATAGTACTTAATCTTGTCCGCAGTTGAGTAGTTGATGGCCTCACCTGATTTACCACCGATTTGATCATTGGCAAGGGTTTGACCTGTTGTTTGATCAACGTACGTGATCACTGCTTTTTGATCTGCTTTACGGTAGACAACTGGGGTATCAGCTCCTGGGTTAGATGGTGTTACATTTGGAATGTCTGTCACATAACCTGGGATGACTGGTGTTGGTGTTACACCACCCTTAGTTGGATCGTTTGGATCATTCGTATATTGTGGTGTTGGCGCATTTGGAATTGGGTTGCCATCTGGGTCAACTGGAATGATCTTACCGAGTTCCTTATAAACCACTTTATCTGTAGCTTCTGGGTGTTCTGGTGTAACTGTCTTACCACCTGCTTCAGCTTTATCCGCATAATAGTGTTCAACGACTGGGACTTTTACTTTGCCATAGTCATGACTGTTTTCAGTCCATGTTGTTGTACCATCTGCTTGATTCTTCTTACCTGTGAAGGTATAGTCGCTTTGAACATCATCTTTTGGTGTGGTTGAACCAGCTCCTTCAAACGTTACTGTTTGTTTCGTTGGTTGCGTTACATCATTTGTTTTTGGTACATAGATGATTGGTGTATCTTCCCCTGGTTTGTCAGGTGTTACAGGTGTTCCTGGTTGGATTGGTTGACCTGGTTTCGTTGGATCCTTTGGATCTGGAAGGTGTGGTTCATATCCTGGAACATCTGGCACGACCGGTTGACCTGGTTTCGTTGGATCTGTTGGATCGTTCGGATATTTAACACCTGGTGTTGATGGGAAGTTTGGATCGTTTGGTGTCACTGGTTTTGGAACCAAGTTTCCAAGTGGTTTGTAAGTAACTGTTTCTTTAAGGTTTTCTTGAGTAACAGCCTTAGAAGCAACACTTGCTTTATCAGCGTAGTAACCTGTCAAACCTGGTGTTGGAACTTCAGCGTAGGCTGTCTTATCTGATGCCCATGGTGTCGCTGAAAGTTCTTTACCTGTAACTTTATCCAAGGTAAGGGTACGTGTCCATGTCGCCTTTTCAACATGATCTGCTGGGGCTGCTACCTTACCATCTGATACCACATACTTAACAGTAGATGTGACATCTTTCTTCCATTGATCTGTCGCTGGGTACTTAGGACTGTTTGGATCATTTGGATTGATTGGATCTGTTGGGTTATGTGGATCATTTGGTCCTACTGGTGTTTCACCATGTTTCAAGGTAACTGTCCATGTTTGATCTACTGAAGCATCGTTGTCGAAGTGAGCTCCTGCTGGGAATTCATCGCTAACGAGAACATAACCACGATCTTCATAGTACTTGATCTTGTCCGCAGTTGAGTAGTTGATAGCCTCACCTGATTTACCACCGATTTGATCATTGGCAAGGGTTTGACCTGTTGTTTGATCAACGTACGTGATCACTGCTTTTTGATCTGCTTTACGGTAAACAACTGGGGTATCAGTTCCTGGGTTAGATGGCGTTACATTTGGAATATCTGTCACATAACCTGGGATGACTGGTGTTGGAGTTACGCCACCCTTAGTTGGATCGTTTGGATCATTCGTATATTGTGGTGTTGGCGCATTTGGAATTGGGTTTCCATCTGGATCAACTGGAATGATCTTACCGAGTTCCTTGTAAACTACTTTGTCTGTAGCTTCTGGGTGTTCTGGAGTAACTGTCTTAGATCCAGCTTCCTTCTTATCGGCATAGTAATGTTCAACAACTGGAACTGTTTCTTTACCATAAGTGTGATTAGGTTGATCCCATGTTGTTGTACCATTTTTTTGTTTACCAGTAAAGGTGAAGTCATTTTGAACTTTAGCAGCTGGAGTATTATCGCCTGCTCCTTCAAACGTTACTGTTTGTTTCGTTGGTTGCGTTACATCATTTGTTTTTGGTACATAGATGATTGGTGTATCTTCCCCTGGTTTGTCAGGTGTTACAGGTGTTCCTGGTTGGATTGGTTGACCTGGTTTCGTTGGATCCTTTGGATCTGGCAAGTATGGCTTGTAACCTGGAATATCTGGCACAACCGGTTGACCTGGTTTCGTTGGATCTGTTGGATCGTTCGGATATTTAACACCTGGTGTTGATGGGAAGTTTGGATCGTTTGGTGTTTCTGGTTTTGGAACCAAGTTTCCAAGTGGTTTGTAAGTAACTGTTTCTTCAAGGTTTTCTTGAGTAACAGCCTTAGAAGCAACACTTGCTTTATCAGCGTAGTAACCTGTCAAACCTGGTGTTGGAACTTCAGCGTAGGCTGTCTTATCTGATGCCCATGGTGTCGCTGAAAGTTCTTTACCTGTAACTTTATCCAAGGTAAGGGTACGTGTCCATGTCGCCTTTTCAACATGATCTGCTGGGGCTGCTACCTTACCATCTGATACCACATACTTAACAGTAGATGTGACATCTTTCTTCCATTGATCTGTCGCTGGGTACTTAGGACTGTTTGGATCATTTGGATTGATTGGATCTGTTGGGTTATGTGGATCATTTGGTCCTACTGGTGTTTCACCATGTTTCAAGGTAACTGTCCATGTTTGATCTACTGAAGCATCGTTGTCGAAGTGAGCATCTTTTGGAAACTCATCGCTTACGAGAACATAACCACGATCTTCATAGTACTTGATCTTGTCCGCAGTTGAGTAGTTGATAGCCTCACCTGATTTACCACCGACTTGATCATTGGCAAGGGTTTGACCTGTTGTTTGATCAACGTACTTGATGACTGCTTTTTGATCTGCTTTAACATAAACAATCTTCGTATCTTGTGAAATTCGATCTGGATCACTTTCATCATTTGGTTCAATAGTTTTATCAACAATATTGTAACCCCATGCTTGTGGTTGTTCTTCCTTAATCACATATCCTGTTGGTGCATCTGGAATTTTAGTTTCTGCTGCTTCTCTAGGATTTGATGGATTATTGTTGTATGTTACAGAACTTGAATTAGGAATAACATTTCCATCTTCATCTACCTGAATAATCTTACCAAGTGGTTTATAAGTTACAACATCTTCAGCATTAGGATTGGTAGGAGTGACTGTTTTACTACCTGCTTCAGACTTGTCAGCGTAGTAACCAGAAACTACTGGAACACTTTCCCTACCGTAAGTATGACTGTTTTCAGTCCATGTTGTTGTACCATCAGCTTGATTCTTCTTACCTGTGAAAGTATAGTCATTTTGAATCTTATCCGAAGGCACCTGAGCTTTACCATCTGTACTTGTGTACTTAACAGTTTGTTTTGTTGGTTGCGTCACATCATTTGTTTTTGGTACATAGATGATTGGCGTATCTTCCCCTGGCTTGTCAGGTGTTACAGGTGTTCCTGGTTGGATTGGTTGACCTGGTTTCGTTGGATCCTTTGGATCTGGAAGGTGTGGTTCATAACCTGGAACATCTGGAACGACCGGTTGACCTGGTTTCGTTGGATCTGTTGGATCGTTCGGATATTTAACACCTGGTGTTGATGGGAAGTTTGGATCGTTTGGTGTCACTGGTTTTGGAACCAAGCTTCCAAGTGGTTTGTAAGTAACTGTTTCTTCAAGATTATCTTGGGTAACCGTCTTAGTTGGAACGCTTGCTTTATCCGCATAGTAGCCAGTAACACTTGGTGTTGGAACTGACGCATAATCAGTCTTGTTAGCTACCCATGGAGTAGATGAAAGTGTTGCACCCGTTACCTTATCAAGAGTCAATGTGCGTGTCCATTGTGCATTTTGTACATTGTCATTTGGAGTCTGACTTCCTGCACCTACATAATGAACAGTTGATGTCACATCTTTCTTCCATTGATCTGTCGCTGGGTACTTAGGACTATTTGGATCATTTGGATTGATTGGATCTGTTGGATTATGTGGATCATTTGGTCCTACTGGGGTTTCACCATGTTTCAAGGTTACTGTCCAGATTTGATCGACTGAAGCATCGTTATCGAAGTGAGCACCTGTTGGGAACTCATCGCTAACGAGGACATAACCACGATCTTCATAGTACTTGATCTTGTCCGCAGTTGAGTAGTTGATGGCCTCACCTGATTTACCACCGACTTGATCATTGGCAAGAGTTTGACCTGTTGTTTGGTCAACGTACGTGATAACTGCTTTTTGATCGGCTTTACGGTAAACAACTGGCGTATCAGTTCCTGGGTTAGATGGTGTTACATTTGGAGTGTCTGTCACGTAACCTGGGATTTCTGGTGTTGGTGTTACTCCACCTTTAGTCGGATCTTGTGGATCATTATTGTACTGAGGAGTTGGTGCACTTGGAATTGGGGTATTATTTTCATCAACTGGAATAATCTTACCAAGTGGTTTATAAGTAACCTTATCCGTAACCTCTGGTTGATCTGGAGTAACTGTCTTAGACCCAGCTTCTTTCTTATCAGCATAGAAATGTTCAACTACTGGGACTGTTTCCTTACCATAAGTGTGACTAGTTTGATCCCATGTTGTCGTACCATTTTTTTGTTTACCAGTAAATGTGAAGTCATTTGAACTTTAGCAGCTGGTGTAGCTGTTCCTGCTCCTTCAAACGTTACCGTTTGTTTCGTTGGTTGCGTCACATCATTTGTTTTTGGCACATAGATGATTGGCGTATCTTCCCCTGGTTTATCAGGTGTTACAGGTGTGCCAGGTTGGATTGGTTGACCTGGTTTTGTTGGATCATTTGGATCTGGAAGGTGTGGTTCATAACCAGGAACATCTGGAACGACCGGTTTACCTGGTTTCGTTGGATCTGTTGGATCATTTGGATACTTCACACCTGGTGTTGATGGGAAGTTTGGATCGTTTGGTGTTTCTGGTTTTGGAACCAAGCTTCCAAGTGGTTTGTAAGTAACCGTTTCTTCAAGATTATCTTGAGTAACTTTCTTAGTTGGAACGCTTGCTTTATCCGCATAGTAGCCAGTGACATTTGGCGTTGGCACTGACGCATAATCCGTCTTATTAGCTACCCATGGTTCATTTGGATTAAGAATTTTACCTGTAACTTTATCAAGTTCCAAGGTACGTGTCCATTGTGCGTTTTGTACATTGTCATTTGGTGTCTGACTTCCTGCACCTACATAATGAACCGTTGATGTCACATCTTTCTTCCATTGATCTGTCGCTGGATACTTAGGACTGTCTGGATCATTTGGATTGATTGGATCTGTTGGGTTATGTGGATCATTTGGTCCTACTGGAACTTTATCATGTTCTAACTTAACAGTAAATTCTTGATCTACAGAAGCATCATTATCATATTTCTTCTCATCTGCTGTTGAATTGGTGAAACCATCTTCCACTAGTTTGTAGCCTTTATTAACAAACTCTTGAATCTTATTAGCAGTTGAATAATCAATATTAGCTCCTGAATCACCTTCAACAGAATCACTAGCTAATTCTTTATTATTAGCAGACACATCAACATAGTGAATTGTAGCTTTCTGTTTTTCTTTCTTATAAACAACTACAGTTTCATAGCTTCCTAAATCAGATTTAGCTACAATATTACGCCAATAAGTGTCAGAAATTGTTCTACGACCTGCGCTAGTTTCAATGATAGTATCAGCTGGCGCAGTAGAAGGATTATAAGTATAAGAAGCAGCTACACTATCTGCATTGTCTCCTGCTTTTAGACCAGGAACATTGGTTGATAAAATTTCAGCCTTATAGCCACTTAACTTAGGAGATGTTACAGCAGTATAGTTGACAGTTTCGTCGTTTGTAGTTCCTGCTACTCTCCAACCTGTATCAGCTTTACCATCACCATCGATATCACCAACATTGTATTTTGCTTTACTGTAAGCAGTTAAGAATTCGTCACCATTACTTACAGTTGAATTCTTCAGAACATCTTTAAATTGGTTCTGATCAATAGCAACTTCAAGCGTACGATTCCAATCAGATGATTGAATGACGTCATCTTTAACTGGTGTACCATCTTCATAAACGTATTTAATAACGTTTTTATGGATAGCTGTAGGATTAATTGTGGAACCGTTCGAAATCCAAATATTTTGACGGTTATCACCTACAGGGTCGATACCATATGTTCTGTCAGTAGCTGAAATACCACCTGTAGATGAACCTGTTGGAACTGATTGTGCATTCGCAGGATTAATATCAGCATGGTTACTTTGGAAACCGGCAATACTCAAGGCTCCACCTTGGATGTTAGTCCAAACAGAACTTTGCTTGTTACGGCTTTGTGCATCTCTACCATCTTTATTCAATGAATAAACAGTATAAGTTCCAAGACCTGAATTAACGAGTGTTCCTGTTGGACCGTTAAATTCTACTCGGTTACCTGAACTAGCTGATTTATCTGAGATATAAAGAATATTACCGTGACCAATATCTTCAGGATTGTTACCTTGAGGAGTAGATGCTGGCAATTTACCTGTCACTTCTCCGGCTGAAAGACCATCTGATTTAGTATAACGTAGTAATGAGACATAAAGTGGGTTATTAAATTGGAAGAAGGTATTAGAACTATTTCCCAAAGGTACCGAAATCAACTCCGCATAGTAGTTAGTATTATCATCTCGGATATCTACGATAGAACCCTTATTAGCTTGGAATAGTGGTTGATCCTTTCGACCACTAGTAGAGTCAAGTGAAATAACATCATCCCAGGCATTATCACCACGATCATCCATTTGGACACGGAATGTTGCATAGTCATCTACGACAATGCGACCATTTTCATTTAGACCAATGTAGTTATAACCGTCATAGCTTCCTGAAGGGCCTCCACCACTCTTTGGACCTTTACCTACTGAGTGGAATGTATTGGTTGAATTTACCAAAATTAACTTTCGAATCATTACCTAAGTCAATCGCAACACCACGGCCTTTATTTTCAAATCGAACTTTAGAAGTTGCACCCGTTGTAAACTCAGCATTATTACCAGCCATCACACCATCACGACCATTTAATTCAAAGGTCGCACCGTCACCGATAATAACTTTACTTGGACCATTCTTACGATTGATATTTTTAGTGCCATAACCACCAAAACGCTCTTTATCTGTTACACCATCTCCAGGTCGATTGATACCAAGTGAAATACCTTGTCCGATACTAGTGTTAAGTACAAGTTTAGACTCTTTACCAGTTTCCACTGTACCGCCATCTGCCATAAAGATACCAGCATTATGATATCGAGCAGTATCTGTAGCATTGTCAGTATTCATGTTAATGGTTAGGTTAGCTCTATCTTGAACACTAACTTTAGCGCCACTTTCAAGAGTGATTGCATCCCCTTGAGAAGAACGGTTAAGTGTTAGACTAGCCCCCTCAGAAACAATGACAGCTTTAGCATCATGAATGTTTGATTCACGACGTTTATCTGATCTTCCAGCTTGTCCCACGTTACGTTGAACAAACTGAGTTTGTCCATTTCCAGATTGATAGCTATCACTAACAGTTGATGTTGTATTTCCTTTAATAACAACATTGGTGTTTCCACCACCACCATAAAGTGAAGAACCAACACTGGTTACATTGTCAAAAGTAACAGTATTTGGACCACTTGTCTTAGATAAATCAACAGGTCCCTTTGAGTTAGCTGATGCCAATTTAAGGTTTTTGAAGTTAAGTTCCCAAGCTGCACCAGTTAATTCTAAGGTATTTGACAAAAGGTCTAGACTAGCATTTTGATTTTCACCTTTGATTGTAAGTGGACGTGCTTGAGTGTTAATAGTGATTTTACGGTCAACAGATCCTGAACGTCCATTATCTGTATTACCATTATCACCTGCTGCTACGATATTACCTTTAACGGTAATTTCTTTAATACTACTGTCTTGAAGTGCTGCAACAAATTCACTCCAACTAGATACTTCTTTCTGAGCATCTACTGCTACTGTTGATGAAGCTGATGCTGCTGCACTCGTATCACGACGCGTACGACTAGCACGATTAGAATCATCTGAATTAGATGACTTTTGAGTTTTATCAGATGAATTTTCGTGATTATCAGTTTGACTCACTTTATCTGAATGATTCTCAACAGATGATTCTGAAACAGACTCATCAGATTCCTTTGCTGTCTCAGCCTGTGTTTTTGCTGTTTCTCCTGTTGATGCATCCGCAGAAGTTGTTACACTTGGAGTTAAATCAAGTGTTGCAGATGCAGACGTTTCAGCAGACGCTGAAACAACAGACGTAGGATCTGTCTGTTGTGTCGCAGTTGTTGAAGTAGTTACTAAACTACTCGAATCATCGCCGGTAACAGATGCCTCTGGTGTTACCGGTGTGTCGGTACTGGCAAGCTCATCAGCTTGTGCACCATGTGCTGCAAACAGTGCCGTTCCCAAAAGCACTGAGCAAACGCCGATTGAGTATTTTCTCAAAGAAAAACGTTGGCGTCGATTAAAAAAATCTTTCATTTCATAAATTCCTCCCAATTGAATTATGATTCAATTGCCGTTGCTTAACTTTTATGCTGCAACCGTATTCTACTCCTTTATAATTTAACTGTCAATAAAATTTTCTGTTTTTTTTACACTAGTTCGATTTTTATAAAAATGCAAAATACATGTTATTTAAGCTAATGAAACAAAGATTATAATTACAAATCATCTTATTTTCATAATTTAATACCATATATTCAACATGTACATTAAGATTAAAAATTAACGATATATTATAACTTACAATGTTTTTATGTTATTTACAGTAAATTAAAATATATCTAATTTATATAACTATTGATTAAAAAACATGTTGTTTCTTAATGATGTTTCATTTTTTATATGTCTACCTAACTATGAAAAGAATACTAAGAGTAGCCAAGATATTTCTCCTCACCAACCAAACTCGTACCATCAATGGTGTGACTTATCACTTTGATGAAAATGGACGTGCGAAGCAATTGTAAAATAAGTCCACAAATCGACTAAAATTATTCTTACTAGTCATACAGATAAAAAAACAAACAAAAAGCCAAAATCAGCATGCTGATTTTGGCTTTTTGTTAGGTAAAGAATTTATTGGTCCTTTTTTAGTCTTTTTAGGTGTTTATAGAGACCGAAGGCACGATCCAGTTGCATGGATTCGATAGGACGTTTGCCCTTAATATAGAGATTTCCATTGGTCGCATTCATCAACCCTGTCTTAGCAATGGCATAACCAGTAATCATTCCATTATAAAGAAATCTTTCCAGTTCCTTGACATCTAAACTCGACTTGAAGGTTCAAGGGGACCATATTCTGCTTCATAAATATCTACAAGTCTTTTAAACTTATAGGCCGTTTTTATAGGCATATCTCCGATAGTTCCTTTTGAATAATAATGATAAAGATTCTGTGGGCTTAAGTTTGCAGAGGCTACCTCTTGACCGTTGGGCGAGTAAGGTTGTGATTTAATGAATGTATTGAGCTTGCCAATATCGATGTGGTAGTCGCTAACATTTTCCTTAGGAACAGGGAAATCGTCCCTATCAATAATCTCCCTTCGTCTAATGGTAGCCAACAATTCATAAGGCTCAACTCTAAGTCTTTTAGAAAATTTTTCCAAAGTATCAAGCGAAACCGTTCCTCTTTGATTGATCAGGTCATAGTTGGTTTGAGCCATACCAGATGAGACTACAAATGCTGTCATACGTTCTCTGACTTCTCCCTCATCCATATCTTCCGTGATTTCCAGCTTCTTGCGAATGTTGTGCCACAAGTTTTGGGTGACCTGATCAGGATCTCTTGGAAACTCAAAAACCTCATGCTGATTGTCTCGAGCTAAGAGCTTCCCAAGTGTAATGTTTTTTTCAGTCACCTTGGCCAGACCGTTAGTAATAGTTACAATCTTTGGGATATTTCCCTTAGGCTTGTTCATAAAGAGCATCCGAAGGCTTCCTGCCGGAATCCCCGTGGCTTCTGAGAGCTCTCTGTAACTCTTTTTGTCTTTCCAAAATTCCCCCATTCGAGCTTTTTCTGCATTTTCCCAGAAAAGCTCCTTAAGGGGTTTGGGGGCATTCGGCTCATCCGAAAATAGTCGTTTTGACATCATTGTCTCCCTCTAAAATTGCTGTTTTAAAATTAGTCCAAATCTATTATCTCATATTTTTAATAAAAATCAAATCATTCCCTAATTAAATGTATTTATTACTTTCTAATAGTACTGATTTTACAACATAAAAAGGATTTAGCTCCGTTTTACACAGAACTAAACCCTTTACTTAAACTAACTATGACAGTCATACAAAAGCTCGAAAATCATCATATGCTGTTTAAAACTAATAGTTATTACGATAATCTCTTTACTTTGCGATTATCAACTCTATAAATGGCTAACATATCTAGTATAAGCCATGTATCACGGGGATAAGCGACATATCGTGTTGACCAGATTGGATTAAACTTTTGTTTATATTGTCTAAGACCACTAAAAGAATAGAAGCGATTGGTAAAGGCATAGATTAGATAAGCCACTTTTTCCTGTAAGAAACTATGTTTCTCAGTTCCTACATTTGACAATGGCGCCATACCTAAATCAAAGAAGGTAACTCCTTCTTCTTTAAAATGAAGTAATAATTTTACAAAAAGATAATCCATGATACCATTAGGGGCTGTCTTTAAGTCGTAACGCATCAGGTCAATGCTTGCTTCGTTAGGTCCATTGCTAGCTAAAAAGGTAACGAAAGCCTGAATGTTATCTTCCTCATCACTTACAAGAGCTATTGGAGCTAATTGAATGTACTTTTCATCAAAATAGCCAAGTGAAAAACCTTTTTCTTGGCGACCATCTAGCCAACTATCCGATATTTCTTTTAGGGTATTAAGCATCTTTTTATCAAAAGGCGGTTGTAATACTTGAAATTGATATCCTTTATTTTCTAGCTTATTCACAACCGTTCTAAACTTCTTCCCGTGTTTTCCTTCAGTTGTAAATTCATCGAGTGATACCTGAGCAGTCTCACCAAACTTCATAAAGTCGTATCCATATTCATGAAGTAAAAGGGTTGTTTCTTGATTAACTTCATAGAAAATAACAGAGATATTTGCATCCTCAGCTTCTGCTAGAAACTGTGATAAGCCCTTTTCTAAGTAGCCTGAGTGTGCTAGTGGATCCGACATAACAACACACTTGTTATTTTCAATTGCAAATTGGAAAACAACTTTGTCTTGACCATCCTCCTGGTACCAATAAAGATATTTATCACCTAAAAATGCTAAGGCAGCATCTAAATTTAAATTTGGGATTGTTGCGATAAAGTCTTGGTATCGTTGTTTATCGAAAACTTCTCCGAAGTTCTCTTTAATTTTATTACTTTCACGAAGAACCAAAACATACAAAATAACCAATATCAGAGATAAACCAAGAAAATGAATCCAGTGTGTAACCAGATGAGAGAGATGTTTTAACTTAAACACATGATGTGGATTCAAATGTCCTAACAAAACAAGCGTCAAGAAGAAACTACCACCAATATAGGATATATCTTTATAACAATCTTCCCAAGCATAAATATAATGTCTGCGAACAAATGTATCCTTATTCCACCATACGAGAAACAAGAGAACCACTAAGAAAAGACTACTTGGTAATGAAAAACTACCAATATTCAAATAAACAAGACTTACTAGCTCTAGGACAGTAGCCAGTGTTAACGTAAATTTTAAACGTCGTTTAACTAATCTTGCTAAAAGGAAGAACAGAACACCAAGAACAATACTAGGAAGTTGAAAAACAAACTGTCCAGTGCTAGGTGTAAGTTCTCTAAGCAAAGGAAGATGTCCTAATTCTTGAGGAACTATAGCTGAAACGATAAGAAAGAAACCAAAGAGTCGCAACCCCCAAACCAATACTATAGCGGATAAGGCTTCAATGACCTTTTGAGGAATTCCTAAATATTTCTCATTAAGTCGTCCACCCATATTCTTTAAGAATAAAACTACTCCTAAACAAAAAGGGAGAATATAATAGAATAACCGAAATACAAGTAACCAACTTAGTGCCTGAGCTTTATCAATCCCAAGACCAACTAAACCAGATACCATAATTAAATCAAAACTACCTAGACTACCTGGAATCATTGACATAATCCCAATTGTAATAGCAATCATAAAGAGGGGAATTACATCATAACTTGGTAAATTATAGCCCAAAATATACCCAACCAAAAGGAAAAAACTTAGTACACAAGCCCAATCAAGGGCAGAAGCTAATACTAAAGATAAAATTGTCTTTCCACCCAGCTGGCCAAAATAGGCCCAATTTTTTCTATTTGAAACAAATAAAACAATTGGGAGATAGAGACTAGCTCCTAAAAGGACTGGCCAATACTGCTTAATACCAATTGATAAAGGGAATAAACCTGTCAAAACCAAGCTTATCAGGGCAAACAGTGAAAATCCACTCATGAAATAAGGAATGACACGAGAAATGCCCTGCATACTTTTTTCAGGTCGTTCTTCATCTCCATAGAAAGAATATCGTAAACCAATATCTACCAAGCCGGCAAAGCCAATCATATTATTCAAGCTATTAATGGTCCAGCTAGTTTCTAGTAAGTAAGATAATTTTTGTTTCTGATTTAGCTCTTTATTTAAGATACTATCATAGAAGATCATTGGCGCAACAGCCATAAAACCAAACAATGCTAAAAAGATGACATTTAGTGGAGACAGTTTCCCCAGTATTTCTACAATCTTATCAAACGAAATCGTCTTAAAAAGTCTAGTTATCTCTACAATAACTAGACTAGCAATAGATAGAAATAAAACGAGTTTGATAAGTGTTTGCCATTTTTTAACCCAATTTAAAAATATTTGCAAACTCTACTCCTTTTATCCTAATAATGTCTGTAAAATCGGAATCACAATCACAAATAAACCGTACTGAGAGTGACCACATTCGTTGAAAACTCAACATCGCCTTTACCTTGATTGGCAAGGATAGGAAGAACTGCCAAGGCTGGTGTTGCAGATTGAATCATAAAGGTTCTAAATTCTGGTGCTACCATATTTGGAGAGAAGAATTTCAAAACCAGGAGCATGATGACAGGTGCAAGGATAAAACGTCCAACCAGTGTGATGATAGTATCTTTATCAAAGCGAATAGTCTGAAGCCCTGCCTTAGCTAGGACGATACCAATATAGACAAGAGATAACGGCGTTGTTAAACTACCAATATAAGTCAAAGTACTTTCCGCAAAACTTGGGACAGGAATACTTAACACCAAAAATACGAGGGCTACGAGAAATCCTAATAAAGGAGCTGGGAAGAGCTTCTTCCAATTAAATTTTTGAGCCTGTTTTGAAGCCCCTTCTTTGCTATCAGAAGTCATCAGATAGACACCTAAGGTCCAAGTAGAGACAGTATTTGTAATATAATACACCAAGAAGTAAGGAAGAGCTTGATTTCCAAACAGAGCGATATTTAAAGGCAAACCAATGAAAATAGTATTGGCATTAACAAAGGTATTAATCATGGTTCCTCGACGACCTGGGCGCACTTTAAAAACTTTCACTGCGATAAAGGCCGCTAGGTAACCAAGAATGAAGGCGATAAACGTATACAACAAACCGCCAGACAAGCTAATTAGCTTATCTAAAGTTAAATATTTAAGAACAGAGGTAAAAATCGCAACTGGCATGGCCACGTTCATAATGAGTTTAGATAAGTCATTTCCAAAACTCTCTTTAAACCACCCACGGACCTGTAAGAAATAACCAAGAATGATGATGACGATAATGGGTACAATACTCTGAATCGAAGTTAAAAATATTTCCATAATCTTCCTTTCTATATATTAGGATATACAGTAAAAGGCGTACGAGGCATCTAGTCGCACTCGTACACCTCCATTAAATTTACTTATTTATATTCTGGATACCATTTCAAATCACGGACTGCTTTAGCCATATCTGTTTCTTCAGCACGCGCAAGACCTTGTTCTTGCGCTTTTTTAGCAACTGCTTCTGCTACTTTGATAGAAACATCAGCTACATACTTGAATGGAGGCAAGACTGGTGCTCCTGGTTCGCCTGGATTGACAATACCACTCAATGAATGTGCGGCAGCTCCAATCATTTCATCCGTCAAAAGACTCGCTTCAGAAGCCAGCATACCAAGTCCGAGACCTGGATAAATCAGGGCATTATTCGCTTGACCAATCACGTAGTCCACACCTTTATAGGAAACTGTACCAGCTGGAATTCCTGTCGCAACAAATGCTTTTCCGTCTGACCATTCAATCAAATCTTTGGCACTTGCCTCAGCTAGTTTGGTTGGGTTTGACAATGGGAAAATGATAGGACGTTCTGTGTTTTCACACATAGCTTCTACAATTTCTTTTGTGAAAGTATTCGGCTGAGTTGAAGTTCCCACAAGAATCGTTGGTTTAACCGTCTTCACTACTTCAAGAAGGTCCGTCAACTTGTCTGCATTGGCAAAATCAGAGCGTTTCTTAGCAAATGGTTTTTGTTCCGGAGTTAGGTCGTCCATGTCATCAAAGAGGAGACCTTGTTTATCCACCATAAAGAAGCGTTTATAAGCTTCTTCTTCAGGCAGACCTTCACTAACCATTTCGCGAAGGACACGAGAGGCAATCCCTGCACCAGCAGTCCCACCACCATAGCAGAGATAAACTTGATCCGTTAATTTTTCTCCTGTAATATCCAATGAACCAAAGATTCCACCGAGGGTTACAATACCAGTTCCTTGAATATCATCGTTAAAGGTTGGGATTTGTTTTCGATATTTTTCAAGGATGTTGGCAGCGTTTAAGCGACCGAAATCTTCCCAGTGAAGGTAGAGTTTAGGGAAAAGACGTTCTGCAGTTTGGACAAATTGATCGATAAAATCATAGTAACGATCACCACGTACACGTTCGTGACGATTTCCCAAGTAATTAGGATTGTTACGTAATTCTTCACGGTTGGTACCTGCATCAATGACCAAAGGAAGCACCATTGAAGGATCGATTCCTGCAGCTCCAGTATAGACCATCAGTTTCCCAACAGAAATATCGACACCATTTGTACCCCAGTCACCAATACCAAGAATACCTTCTGCATCTGTCACAACAATGAGACGAATTTCACGGTCCCCTGCTGCATTTTTCAAAGTTGCTTCGATATTTTCAGGATGATTGATATCAAGATATGCGGCATATTGTGGATCTACAAAGAGGTCGCTATAACCCTCAATGGTATCAGCAATGGTTGGGTCATAGACAATGGGATTAAACTCTTCCAAATGTTGAGCAAATAGGTAGTAAAAAAGAGTACGATTTGTATTAAAAATTTCCATTAGGAACAAACGTTTTTCCAAATCGTTGACCTTCGTTTGCATTTGCGCATAAGTTTGCGTTGCTTGTTCTTCAATGGTTTGAACGTAAGGTGGCAAGAGTCCAACCAAACCTAACTCCTGACGTTCTTCCAAAGTAAAGGCAGTTCCTTTGTTAAGGAAAGGGTTGTTTAAAATATCATGTGCAGTCATAATGCGACCTCCTTTTTCTATATTATACTACCATTTATGTACGATTAAAAGAACAGTGTATCATTTAATGTCCGTTAATTTCTTTTATGCTATAATGGACAATAATAATCTTATATCGTACTTCGTATTGTTTAAAAAGTTATTTTTGTCAATTAAAACTTGTATTCTGTTTATATGACAACTAAAAATTATTTACAAAAATATATTTCACAAAAGGTGAAATATTTTCGCACACAAAATAAAATGAGCCAAGAGGAACTTTCGGAACAGGCAGGACTCGGACTCAAGTATATCAATCAACTAGAAAACCAAAATGTGAATCTGACCATTCACAGTCTAGAAAAAGTGATTGTTGCCTTAAACTTGACGCCAGAGGAATTTTTCAATTTTAACAGCCTCGAGGCCACCACTGACAGAACCGATAACCTCTCACTGAAAAGAGTTAACATGAAGCTAAAACAACTTCCTGCTACAAAGAGGGAGAAACTCTTAACCATCTTTGAAGATATTTTAGATAGCCTGTAGTTGCCTCCTGACTCATCATCGTATTTTAACTCATTAAAAAACTTATAGTCAAATACGTAACCACGGATAAGATTTACTTATCACTTCAGCCGACTTTGACTATATATATCCTTTTAATATGCTTTTGAAAGTGAGATTTTATGAACCTTAAAGACTTATACTACTTTTATGACCTAAGTAACTTACAATCTTTCACTGATGTAGCCCGAAAACATGAGGTGAGTCAACCATCCATTTCTTATGCGATTAAACGATTAGAAAAAGAGTTTCATTGTCAACTAATTATGCATGACCCTTCTCACAGAACCTTTAAATTAACACCACAAGGTGATATTTTATTGCGACATATAAAAAAAGTGCTTCCAGAACTTCAAGGTGCCAAAAAGGAAATACTACGAAGCATTTCTTCCTATGATACAATCGGATTCCCACCTCTTATTATTGACTATATTGTTCGTAAAGAACCTGCTTTTATTGAAAATGTCTCAGCACTTCGAAATATTCACCCTATACAAGAGGGCTCTATTGAACTTTTAGATCTCTTATCTAGGGGAGAACTAGATGCCAGTTTTATTGGAAGCTTAGAACCTATTATTGATAAACGATTTTCAGTTAAAAACCTTATGACAAGTGATCTTTATTATATTCTGCCTTCAGGACACCCATTAGCAGATAAAGAAGCTATCGCTTTTTCTGACGTTATAAATGAAGATTTTATTATTTTAGACGAACATTTTGTTCATCTAAAAGCATTTCAACATCTGAATGACCAACACCATCATGCTGCAACACCATTCTTTCAAACTGATGATGTTAATTTGCTTAAACAACTTCTTCGCAAAAAGGTTGGTATCAGTCTTCTTTCTGAAATCGCTATAACAAAGGAAGACAAAGATCTAATTGCTATTCCAATGGTTAAGAATGAACGTCTGACCCTTTATGTGTCTCTTATCACCCTCAAGGAAAATAATCTTCATCCTAAGGTTCTCAACTTCTTAAAGAACTATTTAGCTAAAAGAGACAGTATTATGTTAATTTAGATATTATCTAACCATAAAAAACAACTCCCCTCGTACTTAACGAAGGGAGTTGTTTGACTAATAATTCCAGTTTACCAAGAGATAAATTAAGCTCGAGCCAAACATATCTGCTAAGGCATGAACGAGGAAAAATGGAAGCAAGTTTTTAACCTTGTATTTATAAAGGAAATAATAGAGGAGACCAAAGGCCACACCGATAACCAGAGCCCATAGCATACCCTGATAGGTATGGAAGGACACACGAACAACGGTTGAAAAGAGCAAGACCAACCACTTATACTTATCCTTAACCGAGGTCAAGAGTCCTAGGAAGAAAAATTCTTCGTAGAAACCGTTGAGCAAACCATAAGCAATCGCCATAGGTGACAATGCCATAAACTTATCAATCACAGCCATAGGGCTAATAAAAGCTAGAACCTGAGGACTAAAATAATTATATTGTCCTGACAAAGTACTTACCATATCAGCAAATAAGCCCATGATAGCGAAAATAAAGGGTACCCAAAAGAGAACAGACCACTTTAGACGGATTGGCAATTGTTTAAAGTCAAAATGACGTATCCAGAGATAAATAATCGCTAAGGCTAGGAGGATAATCTGCAAGGTGAAATTGCTAGAGTAAGCTGCTCCTTCACTGGCTGTATTTGTTGATGTCTCACTGATTGCGGTAGAAAGGCTTGGAGACAAACTGGCCAAATACATCTGTGTCGAACGAACAATAAACTGACCAAACATAATCAGCGTAACAATACCGATATCAAACCATCTCAGTTCCTTGAGCGGCTGGTCAGGATGAATTTTCTTAAGTAAAGACATGGGCCTTCCCTTCCTTCTAGTATCTTCATCGAAGACTGGTTAATTCTTTAAGGTTATTATAAGTCATAAACCTTAAAGCAACACTAAAATTTGCAGTAAGATTAGTATTTCATTTAAGAAAAGAAAAAGCAAGGGAAAGCATGTTTCCTTTGCTTCAAACTTGTTATTAATCATTCTTTTTGACTACGCTAACTAAGACAAGGAGTTGGAAAATGGCTAGAGCAAATAAGACCATAAAGCCATTTCGACTACCTTGAGCCGTTGCTTGTGCAAAGTCAACCTTGTGATTAGCTTGACTCATAGCAACAATTAGAGAGGCTAACGTTGTTCCCACTGCTCCTGCAAATTGTTGGAGCGTGTTAAAGATGGCATTGGCATCAGCGCGTTGATCTAGCGACAGTTGTTTCTGTCCATTGGTCATGACATTACCAAAGGAAACGCCAAGCCCCGTCATGAAAATCATATAAAAGACGAGGATTAACGTATTGGAAAGAGAGAGACCAAACAAGCTAAATAACAACTGAGCGAGTACGATAAGGATTGCTCCAATCAGAATCGGTTTACGAGCTCCCATCTTATCTAAAATGATACCCGAGAACGGAGCGAATCCTGCACCGATAATAGCACCTGGAAGCAACATTAAGGCTGCAGAAGTTGTATTCGAGTGGTTAACCAATTGCACATAGTTTGGCAAGAGGAAACTCATCGCAAGGGATCCCAATTGGAAGGAGAAGAAAGCGATGATATGACCTGTCAGTTTATGATTTTTTAAAATAGAGAGGTTGATAATAGGGTTGTCCAATGTTGTTGAACGCCAAATCAAAAGGACAAGACCTAAGATACCAATCAAAAGCCATCCAAGAACTGAGAAACTAACGAAAGCATGGTCAGCAACCCCATGAAGGCCTAAAATCAAGCCCAAGAAAAGAAAGATAGTAGCTAGTAGACTGAGGATATCTAAAGATTCACGTTGCACATCACTCTTTTGCTCAATTGAACGTAGCCCTGCAATCAGTGAAGCCAAGAGGATAGGAAACTGGACGAGGAAGATAGAACGCCAACCAAAGTGCGCTGTCAAGAGACCACCAACAGTTGGTCCAATCGCTGGTGCAACGGCTGTAATCAGTGTCCCAACTCCCATCATCAGACCAATCTTACGACTTGGTACCTGCTCCAAAATAATGTTAAACATGAGAGGTAGGGCAAAACCAACACCCATCCCTTGAACCAATCGTCCCAAAACAACAAAGCCGAAACTAGGCGCTATAAAGTCGATGAGGACACCTAAAATAGACAAGAGGTTTGCGACCAGAAAGATGGTTTTCATCTTAAACGAGCGCTTGAGATAGGCAGATAAGGGAACCACACAAGCGACCACTAGGAGATAAATTGTTGTAACCCATTGTACGGTTGACGTATTGACTGAAAATGCCTTCATCAATACGGGAAAGGTGATGTTCATAGCTGTTTCACCAGCTACTCCACAAAATGAAAGGATTCCTGTCGCAAAGATGGCACACAGGACCTTGGTGGAGATTTTTTCTTCTGACATAAGTATTTGTTCCTCCTAAATAAACTTAAATATTGCGATAGTGTTGTAAGATTTTGAGAAAGACTTCTCTTTCTTTAGCTGAAAACTGCTGGGCAAACTCTTCTTCCTCTTTTCGAAGATAAGATTGACAGGCAGAAGCGATATTAAGGGCTTTATCCGTTAAAACGACCGCCTTTTGCCTAGCATCTTTTGAAGATGTGTGGCGTTCAATCAGGCCTTTCTTCTCCATTCGCTGTAAGAGCACTGTCGTTGTCGAACGCTGAATTTCAAATTCGTGCTCAATGTCACGTTGAAAGACTTCTTGATCCGCATGATTGGTTATAAAATCAATGACAGCCATCTGATTTCCAGTCAAGTCATACTGCCTAGCAAACTGGTCAAAATGACGCATCATATTATTATTGGCTTGTTTTAACAAGCGTCCAAAATGGTCCAAAAGAATGACTCCTTAACTATATTGTTAGCTAACTAGCAGTATAGAAGAATTATTAGCTCAAGTCAATAGATTCTTTCAAAAAATAGAAAACTCAAGGACCTGGAATCCTTGAGTTGCTATATTTAGTCTTTCTTTACAGGAATTTCCTTAATCACACGCGCCGGATTCCCGCCTAGAACCACATTATCACCAAAGGACTTAGTCACAACGGCTCCTGCTCCAGCAACTACATTATCCCCTAAGGTCACTCCTGGGAGGATAGTCACGCCTCCACCAGCCCAGAAGTTATCACCGATAGTAATTGGAGCCCCATATTCAAGGCCTGAATTACGCTCGGTTGGATCAAGCGGATGCAAGGGCGTCAAAAACTGACAATTAGGGCCAATCATGGCATTGTCACCAATCGTGATAGGACAGACATCCAGCATGGTCAAATTCCAGTTGGAATAGAAATTTTCACCAATATGGATATTAACACCGTAATCCGTAACGAACTGAGGATTCATGGCAATATTTTCACCAGTCGAACCAAACCAAGATTTGACAATCTCTGCTCTCTTGAGACGGTCAGGCTCAGCATTGAAGGCCCATTGTTTCTCTAGAGCTGGCTGCTAGAGCACGTAACTCAGGATCGCTAGGTTTATAAAAGTCACCTGCAATCATCTTTTCATATTCAGTTGGCATGGCATACTCCTTTTTTGCTTCTTCTCCTATATTGTAGTATAGAAGTGATGTTACCACAAGCGAGACTCCCATACAAAAGTATGTAAAGTCTTTATTCGACTTAATTATATATCAATAGTCTCACCAACAGCTAAAATCCTATAGCCTGCTGCTTCAACTTCTTTTTTAGTTGTCTTATAATGACTATAATCGTCAATATGAATGGGATAAATCCTTTTAGGTTGAAGGAGATTATTCATTCGGTTTAACATTTTTAAGTCCATGGTAAATGGTCCACCAAATGAACCTGATTTTACAGCACCTAAATTAGCAAAAATAGCATCTATATTTTTAGGAACATTTTTGGTTAAGTCTGGGTACAAAACAGTATCACCGGTAAAATAAATGACTTTAGTTTCTGACGAACTGGTGATTGTTAGTTGATAGCCACTTACCTTACCTATTATCTTTCGCATCATGTAATTACTGGCATGATAAGCCGGTAATGCTTTAATGGTGATACAGTAGTCAGCGATTTGAAATGCTTGTTCTTCTCCCCATTTTAAAACACTATTATTTAAGCATGGCACCCCATCTAAAATTTTTTTATTGGGAGAAATAACTGTCTTCCCTTTCAGATAATCTTTCCCTAGATCATCCAAATGATCTTGATGCCCATGAGTAATTAACCATACATCAACTTTGCTAAGAAGAGACTCATCCTTATGAACATGAGCTTGTTTCTCGGAGACAAATCCTTTAAACTGAACTAAAGTTCCCTTAGGAGATAAGTCAGGATCAATTCCAATATGAAATTGATTATCAATGGAAATGATGCCACATGCAACGCCACAATAAGTAACGAAATAGACATAGTACCTCTTTTTATAATGACCATGAATTGAAAAACCAGTCATTAACAATAATGGAATGAGCATTTATGTGCATAGCTCTTGTAACTAGATTATAGTTTTTATCATCAATTTAATCAATGTCTGTTTATGTTCGACACCTTCTTTTACATTCTTAGTGCTTAGTATTCAGCCACAGACCTCAGTTAGTTAATCCACAAAAAAATCCCAAGTGCCATAAGCAACTTGAGATTTTCTTTCTGTCTGGGCATGCCTGAGTCATTCAGGTCTTTATATTATTTGTCTTTTTGATCTTTGTGATCTTTTTTATTTTTCTTCTTACGTCCGTTGCGGCCAAGTCCTAGACCTGTTACCGATACGGTGAAGCCTGCGATATTGATGGTTTCTTCAATCTTACCTTTGCTTGCTTCTTCCTCATTTGAGAGATTAATTGGCATCTTGTGTTTAGAGCCATTACCCTCAGCTTGACTTGAAACCGGTGCTTCAAAGTCGTCGCCTGGTCCATAAGTGACTGGTCCCTCATGAGATTCCACTTGTTCTTCGACCTGGTCGAGAACTTCTAGGTCTTGAACCTCTTCAACAACGATATCGTCTGCCTTGTTTTCTTTAGGTTTACCATTGATATCACCTGTAAGCGGGATATAAACAACGGTTTCTTCAAGGTTACGTTGACCTACTGTCTTACCTTCAACCTTGTCCTTATCAGCGCTATAGCCTTCTACTTCAGGGGTGATAACTGTTTCAAACTGACCTTTATTTGAAGTCCAGTAGCTTGAACCAAGCTCTTCACCTGTAACCTTATCAATAGTCAAGCTACGTGTCCATTGAGCAGTTTGGATGTTATTGGCAGGAAGTTCTGCTTGTCCATCGCTAGATGTGTAGAGAACTGTGAAGGTTACATCTTTAATATAGCTTTCACGTTCTGGCCATTTAGCACCATCAGGATTTGCTGGGTTGATTGGTGTACCAGCTTCTTGGATGTTATCTGGACCTACTTGAACAGTACCATGACGAAGGGTAACCATGAAGTTTTGGTCAACATGTGAATCACCATCAAAGATAACACCGTTTGTGAAACCATCCGCAAGGAGGGTATAACCACGATCACTGTAGTACTTGATGCGCTCGATTGTTGAGTAATCGATAACTTCGCCTGATTTACCAAGCAAGTCAACCACTTCAAGTTTCTTACGAGTTGTGCCATCAACATAAGTAACTGTAGCTTTCTGAGCATCCTTAAGGTAAGTTACTACTTCCATGATTTCAGGTGTTTCTACAGAAACATCTGTCATTTCAGCTACTTCCATACGGTCTGGTGTAAATCCAACAACCTCTGGAGAAGGAACAGCTGAGAAGCCAGCTTGAGTACTTGACCATGCTTCATAATTGATAGCGCCTGTCACAAGGTTAACGTTAGCCAAACGTTTGAAATCAAGAACTTCAACGTAGTCGTCGCTAGCCAAACCACCTTCTTCGAAGACATACTGGATGGTACGTGTCACATCGGCACGGTTTTCAAGCATCTCTACGCTATTTGGCCAAACTGGACTATTAACATCGTTTGGATCTACGACTTCACCTGCAACTGGTGCTGGCATATCTGGGTCAATAAGAACCAAACGTTCACGAAGAACAACTTCGAAGACTTGATCAAAGTCAGAGTCACCATTGTAAGTGTGGTCAAAGGCTGTCGCATAACCATCGTTGACGAGCTCGTAACCTTGTTTGAGCAAGTTTGCGATTTGTTCATCAGTAGAGTAGTCAATCTTTTCACCTGAGCTTCCGACGACGACATCACGAGTCAATTCGGACTTATCAAGCTCATTCATGTAAAGGATAATAGCTTTTTGCTCATCCTTAGCATAAACCACGTTGGTATCTTGACCTGGGTGTTCTGGAGTAATAAAGGCCTTTTCAGAAATGTAACCAAGAACATCTGGAACGACTGTTTCCATAGCCATGGTTGGATCTTCAGGATCGTTGTTGTAGCTTGGAGTAGGTGCATTTTCGATTGGTGTACCATACTCATCTACTGGAATAATCTTACCAAGCTCTGTGTAAGTTACTGTATCTTCCACTTCTGGAAGGTCTGGGCGAACTTCAAGTCCACCAGCTTGACGTTTATCCGCATAGAAGCCATCTACAACTGGAACTTCTACGACATCATAAGTGAAGCTGTCTTGATCCCAAGTGCTTGTTTGTTCCACTTGGTTAAATTTACCGTGGAAGCTGAAGCTATCTTGAATGTTGATAACTGGATCTTTGTAGCCTGCACCTTGGAAGGTAACCGTTTGTTTCGTATCTTGCGTGATATCATCCAAGATTGGCTCGTAAACCAAGGTTTGGTCCATGCTGAGGTCAATTGGCAATACCAATTCACTTTCAGCTTGGTAGCCAGCAACTTGTGGTGCTGGTGTCTCAATAACTTGCGTAGCATCTTGAGGATCATTAGCATAATGAACTGGCTCTGCATCCGCGATTGGATTACCAAAGGTATCAACAGGAATAATCTTACCAAGCTCTTTATAGGCAACACTATCTGTTGCTTCTGGTTTATCAGGTGTAACAACCTTCATACCAGCAACTGCCTTGTCCGCAAAGTAACCTTCGATAACTGGAACATTGACCTTAGCGAAAGTATAGCTGTCTTGATCCCATGTGTAAGTGTCTTCTGCTTGGTTGTACTTACCAGTGAAGCTGAAGTCAGACTGAATATTAACAGACGGTGTTGCTTCGCCAGCACCTTTGAAGAAGACAGTTTGCAAGGTTGGTTGCGTTACATCTTCAAGGATTGGAGCGTACTCAACAAGAATATCGTCTGTCAAGCTCTCAGGCATGACACTTTGTTGCATTGGACGGTAACCCGGAATGTGGGGAACAAGTGTCTCACTAACCTTAGTTGGGTTATTGGCATCGTTGTTGAAGGTTGGCGTTGGAACGTTAGGAATCAAGCGTCCATTTGCATCAATAGGAATGATCTTACCAAGTGGAACGTAGGTAATGGTTTCTTCGATGTTATCTTCAGTAACCTCTCTACCTTTTACTTCTACTCGATCCGCAAAATAGCCTAAAACAACTGGAGCATAGATGTCATAATACTTGGTCTTGTTTGGTGACCATTCTGTCTCGTCAACAAGCTCACCTGTAACCTTGTCAAAGGTAAGGGTACGGACCCAATAAGCCTTTTGCACATCGGCATCCGGTAAATCCGCATTGCCATCTGTACTCTTGTAAAAGACTGTGAAGCTTACTTCTTTCTCGTAAGCATACTTAGATGGCCACTTAGGTCCATCTGGATTATTAGGATTGATTGGAGTATCTGGGACTTGTTCATGATCAGGCCCTACCTTGGCAACATCGTGTTGCAAGAGGACAAACCACTCTTGATCATCAATATCCTTATCATCAAAAATGGCATCTTTAGGGAATTCGTCCTGAATCAAGTCATATCCCATGTCCTTGAAAGTCTTGATACGTGTTGCTGTTCCGTATTCAATCGCTTCACCCAATTCCCCGGTCAACTGGTCACTAACCAAGTAAGCACCGGTAGTTTCATCAATATAAGTGATGCTGGCTTTCTTGAAAATTTTACGATACACAACCGGAGTATCCCCTCCTGGTTTGTTCGGTACTACACTTTTAATATCTGTCATATAATCTTGAACAGCTGGTGTTGCTGTCTCACCCGCCTTTCGTGGATCTTTTTTGTTATTGTTATACTGCTTAGTCAAAGCACCTGGAATATATTCCCCATCTTCTGTCACAGGGATAATGCGTCCCAATTTCCTATAGGTCACATGTTCCGTTACCGTTGGCACATAGGGTGTGACAACGTTAAAACCCGCTTCTTTTTGGTCAGCGAAATAGCCCTGGACAACTGGTACCGATATCTTAGGATAGGTATAACTGTCCTTGTCCCATTCGATTAAGCCAGTCTTCCTATCTCTAGTTCCTGTAAAGACATGGTTTTCCATGACTTCAGGGTCTGGAGTTTTAGAATCTGCTCCTTGAAAAATAATCTCTTGCTTTGATGGAATCCTCACGGTTTCTGATTGGGCATGATTATCAAAGAGGGCTTCGTCTGCTCTAGCAAAATCTAATGGAGAGGGGGCACTGTGGTCAGAGCGACTTTTTGGGTTAGTCAATAATTTAGAAAGATCTATAGTATCAACTAAATCAGAGTCCGCTGATTTATGTGCAATATGCTCTTCGGCAGTTCTTGCTGCTGCTTCAGTCGCATCTTCCCTATAGGCTCTCAAAAATACTCCCCCTTTCTTCTTTTTATGAGAAATAAAATCCTATACTTGCTAAGTTCTCATGGAAATCTTTTCTATTAAGATTTCATTTTCCCTCGGAGAAGCTAACAAGTCCTTATCAAAGATTAAAATTTTTGATATCTCTTATATATACTATAATACGAGAATCGAATTTTTACAAGTAAGGTGTAAGAACTTTAATCATTTTAACCCCTAAGTGAAAAAATAGTGCTTTAATGTGCAATATCTATCAAGTAGTTTACGAAAGTGACATCAAAATGAGATTACCCCGATAACTTAAATGATGAGTCTTTAATGGAGTTTTCTCTCCCTAAAGACACTCTCATAAGAAATAGACTATAAACTATCACAACTACTTCTCATCTTTGAAAGACTAGAACCTTACCTCAGTTGTAAGGGAACATCCTAAGAGAATGGCACAGAGAAGGTCTGTGCCTAGTCCTCGACTATGGAATGCCAATGAATAACTAGCATTACTTTTAGTATAGATTGACTTTTACGCTTCGTCAATAGATTGGAACCATTTAATGAAATTCCCCAGTTTCTCAAGTTTCTCGTATTAAGTTATAAATAACTAATAGCTTTTTTAGCATGATTACTTTTTCATGGAACTACAGATGTAATGATTACTATCAGACTATCATGACTAACTCAAGATGGTTTTAAAATCACTTGTTCAGCCATCATTAAATCCTTAACGAAATCCGAACATGCCATAAAAACCGAGACTACTGTCTCGGTTCATACAGTTTGGAAACGATTAGATTTGTCCTCGGCCTTGAGCGTCAAAGTAAACCCACCATCCTGGACTCACTTCAACCCAACGGTTAACAGCCATCTCACCTGAATTTGGATCATAGTAACGAACAACGCCGTTCACACGAACCAAATGACCTTTGATTTGCTTACCATTGTTATCAAAGAGGAGGTTTTGACCATTGATAGTAACCATGCCTTTGACAGCATTACCATTACCATCGAAGTAATACCAGCTACCATCGATTTCATGGAATTGATTACGGTAAAGCTCACCTGAATTTACATCATAGTAACGAAGGTTGCCATCAACATTAGCCAAAGCACCTTTCACTTGACGACCATTTTGATCAAAGTAGAGGTTTTGACCATTGATATTTTGTGAACCTTTTACGGCTGCTCCATCATTATTGAAGTAAGCCCAAACACCTGGTTCAATTTCAGCAAAACGGTTGCGAGCCATTTCACCTGAGTTTGCATCATAGTAACGGATTGTTCCATTCTCGTTAACAGTACGCCCTTTAACTTGGACACCATTGTTATCGAAGAAGAGCTCTTGACCATTAATGTTTTGGTGGCCTGTTACACGTCTACCATTACCATCATAGTAAGCCCAAACATTGTTACCAATTTGAACAAATTGATTGCGACCTGATGTATTGTTGTTATTGTTGTTATCTGGTTTGGATCTTGTTTGCCGTTAGCATTCAAGACACCGTTTTGGTCGTAGTAGAATACTTGACCTCTACGGTTTTGACGGTAACCATCACGCAATTGCACCCCATTAGCGAGGAAGAAGTATTGTTTACCATCGATAGTCTTTTCACCGATTGCCATACGGCCTGTATTATCAAAGTAGTAGACATTTCCGTCGTTATCTTTGATGAAGGCATTCTTAGCATATTGACCATTGTTATAACGGTATCTTACAGAGAAGAGACGTTTTTCAAACTTACCACTACCATCACCGTTTTGGTTATCACCATTAGTTGATTGGTTGCTTCCGACAACTTTTGGAAGGCTAACCTTACCACCATTTGTACCGTAGTAACCGTTGAGACCATTCTTAAGCACGTACTCTGAACCACGGTCAAGAATGTTAGTACCATTCATGTACTTCGCAGACCACTTCGTAATCTTCTCGTCAGTAGTCATGCGTTTACCGTTAGAGATTTGAACACGGTCAAAGATTTGTGGGTAGAGACGTTTCAATTCATCAAGGAAGGCACCACCATATTTACCTTGGTAGTCATTACCAAAGGTACGTGTTTTAGCGGCATAGAGGCTGTGGTTGATGATTGCGCCATCTTTAGTTTCACCATAGTTATTAACACGAGTTGCAGTAACTACTTCGTCACCTGGAAGGTTGTAGATTTGGTCTGGAACCCAGTCAGCAATCGCTGAGATACCTACAGCGTGGAGTGATTTAAGAGCTGCTTTCAAGTCAGCCAATGAACCGTACTTGTTGTCCTTACTCATACCAATATCATAACGGTCTGTAAAGGCATAACCATTTTGGATGACTGAGTCAAGGAAGCTACCGTCATCACTTGAAACGTACTGTGGTGCAAATTCGAATGATGTGATACCCCATGATTTGAAGAGGTTTGCATTTTCAGCAATCTTCTTATTAGTGTATTGTGATGGATTTTGGACGAAGTCTTGGAAGTTAGAGAAACCTTCGTAGATAACTTGTGAATCAAGGGCAGCATTTGATTCGTAAACCAAACCACTGCTGTTCTTTTCTTTACTTGGTGCTACACGCACGTCTTGATTTTCAGAAGCACCTACTGGCACCCAAACAGCAAGGTAACCATCAACTTGAGGATTACGGATACCACGGATTTCGTTTGCATTAAATGTCAAATTACCGTTACCATCAGTGTATTTGACAATGCCGTTAGCATCGCTATCATTCAAGTAGGTAGCCACACCATCGTTTGTTGTCAAAAGCAATGGACGATAAGCTTGGTTACGGTGAGCCGCACCCATGTTAATTGTCAAGTTGCTTGTCAAACGAAGGGCTGGTTGGTTTGAAACGATAACTGCCATACCTTGGTTGCGTGTTTCTGCTGTACCAGCATCAGAAGCACTGTTAGCCCCTGTACCATAACGTACAGATGTCAAGACACCTGCAGCATCCCAACCATTAGTATTACCATAACCGATGTAGTTAACCTTCATATCTTGACCGCCAGCTGCATAGCGGATACGGCCTTTCAAGAGGGTTTCAATAGCATCATAATATGGTGATTTTTAGCCATATATTGACCATCATCTGTGTACATGTCTCCATAGTAAACACGTGGCACAGTGTCCTTATGTGTAAGCATCAAGGCATATGCTGATGGGATGTTATATTGTGTGTATTGCTTGTTGGCACTACGCATGTCTCTGTTGTAGATTTCAAAGGCTTTCTTCATTTCATCAAGAGTGAAGGTATTCCCTGTTGATTGAGGGTTGATTTCATTTTTGATGATTTGACCAATGATTGATTGTACCTCTGAATCGTGGGCACGAACAAATGAGTAGTTAGCCATACGTTTAGAGTTTTTACCACTTTCAGAACGGTCATTTAAACTATTTGAAATGAGTGGTTCAACTCCTGAACGGTTACCAATTGGACGCAAGAGTGAATATACCAATGCCAAGTGCATAGGGTCATCCATTGGCAATTGAGCACCTTTGGTGTCTTCATTGTAGTAGGCATCATTGTGAGACCATGCTTCCAAGATAGACAAGTGCTTAATAGCTTGTTCTTGGCTTTGATCAGAACCATACTTAGCTTTGAAGTAATCTGAAGCAATTTGGAGAAGGTCAGCATTGACATTATCCACGGCATCGACACGAACACCATCAAAGTTTCATCTTCAGAACCACCAGTGATAGTACCGATGTTCATGATGTAGTGGAGCCAGTTCAACTGCTCAGCTTGAACCGCTGGGTTTGAGTTGTCGATATCATTAGCCAACAAGAACTCGAAACCACCGTTACTTGTATCCTTAGTATACTTAGGATTGTGTTTACCTGTTTGGCTAGTTGGTGTGCGGTTCAAGAGACGATAGTCAGAGTTAGCATGACTTGTACGACTATCGTTGTTATAGAGAAGGGCACCACCTTGCAAGTGGTCACTATTATCAAGATTTTCAGAAGTTGAATTCCAACCTGGTTGGGTCTTCACGAAATTTTTGATAGTTGTACGCAACCAGTCAGTGTTACCTTCACGCGCAATACGTTCTTCAATACGTTTTTGAACTTCAAGCGCTGCTTGGTCCATTTGGGTTTGTGAGCTGAATGACGTATAGGTCTGATTGGTACCGAGACCTTGCTCCTTCATGTAGTTGAGGTAGCTCGCTTGGATAGCCTTGCTTGGCCACCAAACTGTAAGCAATGGACGTTTGTCATTTTCAGTTGAAGCAGTCCACTCTTTACCATCTTTCAAGATTTCTTTTGGACGGTACCATGTGTTGGCAGTGAAGTAACCATCAACAAGTTCGATATCTTTATCAGTTGTACCATAAAAGGCATTTTTATCACCATTTACAGTAACGTTTGTGTTTGTGCTATCAGCTGATGAACCTGTTCCACCGTTCTTGTCGAAACGGTATTCTTTTTGGTTAGACAATTCACCAGTTTCAGCGTTGAAGTATTGGCTTCCGCCGTTACGTTCAAGGACATAGTTCTTACGAATAGTGCCGTCATCTTCAACGTAGTATTGTTTTCCATCAATTGTTTTGATGTGACTTGGACCATCAGTTACGACATTGTTAGTTGCTGGAAGGTCGTTGTTTACTACTGTGACAGTATTGTTGGCATTGTTAGTATTGCCGTTAACTGGGGTAGCACGACGGCCTCCTGTAGGACCACGTCGAGCACCAGTCGCACGACGTTCACGTGTCGCTGCGCGATCAGTAACTGTTGTTGTGTCAGTTGTAGTGTTGTTATTTGTCGTATCAACAGCTGTATCATTGGTTGCTGTTGTATCTGTTGTAGTTGCCGCACGATCAGTACCGACTGTCGCTGCCGTATCAACAGCATTCGCTGCAACTGTATTTGTAGTATCAGTTGTCAAATCGAAGGTTGCTGTTGGAGCTGCTTGGTCAGTTGTGACATCATTTGTCGTTGCAACTGCTGTAGTTGGATCCTGAGCAGCCGTTGTATCGTTAGATACAGTACCCGTATCAACAGTAATATCGGGGATGGCTACAGTAGCATCCGTATGTTCGTCGGCCTGAACGACACCGTCGTTAGTTCCTAAAGAAACCGCTGAGACTGCACCGAGCGACATCCCTGTAACTGCGATGGTTACCCATTGTTTCTTAACTTTGTGCATTTTATAATGTACTTTTTTGTCCATAATAAAAAGACTCCTTTTTCCCATTTATAGCTTCATTCTAAATCATTGAAAGCTTTTTTTCAATAAGATTCGATAAATTTTCATAATTTTTAGAAAAGTCCTTTTGTTGTTTTAATAACATTAGTTTTAAATGAGTGTTTATAATTATAGACATGCTCATTTTAGTTCGTTGAGAAACAGATAACTGACACTCTATGGCTATTTAGAATGATTATTGATAAGACCTCCTTTTAATGGGATTACAAGGAAATCTAATGAAAATTCACAAAATCCTTAAGGCACCTCTCTCAAAGCGACAAAAAATACTATCCTTACCAAACCATTAGGTCTGTTAAAATAGGGTCTTTTTTAGACTATCTTCTCATACAAAATCTAAATTCTAACTATCTAAGCCATTCATTACTTACTGAGGTGCCAGAGGGGCAAGTTTGGTTACTCTAGTGTTAATTAAAAATACTCTTTTCCATCAAAAACGAAGGGAACAGAAACTAGATTGTAGAGCGACAAATCATCATAACAAATAGTTCAAATGCCTATCTACCCTGCTGAAAACAAGGAAAAAGGAGTAAAATAAAGGTGAAAAGAGTTAAACTATTTAGAAACAAATAGAGGGGTAGGTGAGAAAGATGTCAGTACAACATACAAACTTGGACACAAGCCAAGATAAGGCTAAGCCTGGTCAAGAGTTCAATAATCAAGAGCTCATTAAGAATAATTCTCCAGACAACAGGGTTGCTTCTATTCTCCTTGCAGTCGCCTTTTATTTAGCTATCGTTTATCTTGCCTTATTTTTGCTCTTAGGACTGTCAAATCCTTGGGGAATAGTTATAATGATTTTCCTAGCACCTAATTTGATTAGTTTTATTATTGCAACTATTTTAACAAGAATAGGACGTAAAAAAGGTAATAAAAACTTTCTATACACTAGTGTTATTTTTTACCTAGTCTCAATTTTTTTGGCCTATGATCCTGACTGGGGAGTTTTTCGAGTTGTACCTATTCTATTAACTATTCTCGTAACAGTGGGAACAGTCATGTATAAACAAGATAATGAGCAAGACAACAAATAAGAGACCATGTTCAAGTGGTCTCTTATTTTTATGTAGTCATTAGTATTTCAAAAAGTCAGTTCCATTTTGAACCTTTCACAACATCTCTAAATCAAAAAACACCTCCTAGCTAGAATAGTTATCTAACATGAAGGTGTTTTTTATTGTGCTTATCTGAGCATTGTAAAGACTCTTACAATCCTGAAATACGAATAATCTTCGTCCTATTCTTCATTTTTCTTACGTTTGGCAAGAAATCCAAGACCAGTTGCAGTTGCCAAGGCACCCAAGGCCATACCTAATGATGAGTTTTCCTCACCAGTCTTCGGAAGCGCTTGGCTACCACGTTTGTGCTTAGGATCTCTCACTTCAGAAGTTGATTCTGAAACACTTGTTGATGCAGAGGCTGAATGACTTGCTGATGTACTCAATGAAGTTGAGGTGCTTATGCTTTCAGAAATACTCAAGAATACTGATGTAGAAGCGGACTCTGATACTGAAACGCTTGATGAAGCAGATTCTGAGGCTGATGCACTTGCACTTTGCAATTCGCTCAACGATACAGACTCACTTGTAGAAATCGAAGAACTTACTGAGGATGAAACTGACTGTGATTCTGAGACTGACTCACTTACTGAAGTTGATTCTGAGTTTAAAACGGATTCTGATTCAGACACAGACGCACTCTCTGAAACGGACTCGGAGTTCGATACTGACTGCGACTCTGAAATTGAGACACTTACTGAAGTTGAAACTGAGGCAGATGTACTTGCTGACGCTGATGTAGACAATGACTCAGATACACTTGTTGAGGCTGAAAGACTTGCTAAGGTACTCAATGATGTTGAAATACTTGTTGAAGCACTTGTGCTTCCAGAGGCACTCAAGAATGCCGATGTAGAAGCGGACTCGGATACTGAAACGCTTGATGAAGCGGATTCTGAGGCAGATGCACTTGCACTCTGCGATTCGCTCAACGATACAGACTCACTTGTAGAAATTGAAGAACTTTCTGAAAGTGACTCACTCAGTGATACTGAATTTGAAACAGATTCTGATTCAGACACTGATGCACTCGCTGAAACTGATTCTGAGTTCGATACTGATTGCGACTCTGAAATTGAGACACTTACTGAAGTTGATACTGAGGCAGAGACTGATGCGGATGCACTCGCTGAGGCTGACGCAGACAATGACTCAGATACACTTGTTGAGGCTGAAAGACTTGCTGAGGTACTCAATGAAGTTGAGATACTTGTTGAAGCACTTGTGCTTTCAGAGGCACTCAAGGATGCTGATGTAGAAGCTGACTCGGATACTGAAGCGGAGGTGCTCGCTGAGGCTGACGCAGATGCACTTGCACTTTGCGACTCACTCAGTGATACTGAGTTTGAAACAGATTCTGATTCAGACACTGATGCACCCGCTGAAACTGATTCTGAGTTCGATACTGATTGCGACTCGGAAATTGAGACACTTACTGAAGTCGATACTGAGGCAGAGACTGATGCGGATGCACTCGCTGAGGCTGACGCAGACAATGACTCAGATACACTTGTTGAGGCTGAAAGACTTGCTGATGTACTCAATGAAGTTGAGATACTTGTTGAAGTGCTTGTGCTTTCAGAGGCACTCAAGAATACTGATGTAGAAGCTGACTCTGAGACTGAAACGCTTGATGAAGCAGTTTCTGAGGCAGATGCACTTGCTGAGGCTGACGCAGAGACTGAGTTTGAGACAGACTGTAATTCTGAGACTGAGGCACTTGTTGCTGCAGACTCGGAATTAGAGACTAATTGTGATTCACTGATTGAAGCACTTACTGACGCTGACTCGGAGTTTGAGACAGACTGTGATTCAGACACCGATGCACTCTCTGAGGCTGACTCAGAATTAGAAACTGATTGTGAGCCTGAAACAGATGCACTCAATGACGCCGACTCACTCAATGATGCTGAGTTAGATGTTGAAATTGATTCACTAGCTGAAATGAAGCTTGAAGCCGAGTTCGAAATAGATTCTACAGTTGAAATGAAGCTTGAAGCCGAGTTCGAAATAGATTCTACAGTTGAAATGATTGCAGAAATTGAAGCACTGAAGGCTTGAGACTGGCTTTCAAATACAGAAGCACTCAATGAGCTTGATGTACTCAATGATACTGACTCTGAAGCAGACACTGATGTACTTGCACTTCGCGATTCACTCAACGATGCAGACTCACTAGCTGAAATTGACGCACTTACTGACGCTGATTCTGAGTTTGAAGCAGATTGTGATTCAGAGATTGACGCACTTTCTGAAGCTAATTCTGAGTTAGACACTGATTGTGATTCGCTTACTGATGCACTCTCTGAGGCTGATTCTGAGTTTGAAACAGACTGTGATTCAGAAACTGACGCACTTACTGATGCTGACTCTGACGTTGAAGCTGACTGTGATTCTGAGATTGAAGCACTTAAGGATGCTGATTCTGAGTTAGACACTGATTGTGATTCTGATACAGAAGCACTTTCTGACGCTGACTCTGAGTTAGACACGGATTGTGATTCTGAAATTGACGCACTTTCTGACGCTGACTCTGAGTTTGAGACTGACTGTGATTCTGAAACTGAGGCACTTTCTGACGCTGACTCGGAATTTGAAACTGATTGCGATTCGCTTACTGATGCACTTTCTGACGCTGACTCTGAGTTTGATGCAGACTGTGATTCAGAAATTGACGCACTGACAGATGCTGATTCTGAGTTAGACACTGACTGTGATTCGCTTACTGATGCACTTTCTGAAGATGATTCTGAGTTTGACACTGATTGTGATTCTGAAATTGATGCACTCTCTGAGGCTGATTCGGAATTTGAAACAGACTGTGATTCTGAAATGGATTCACTTACCGATGCTGACTCGGAGTTTGAAACAGACTGTGACTCAGACACTGATGCACTCTCTGAAGCTGATTCTGAGTTTGACACGGATTGTGATTCTGAAACTGACGCACTCTCTGAAGCTGATTCTGAGTTTGAAACAGATTGTGATTCTGAAACTGACGCACTTTCTGAAGCTGACTCGGAATTAGACACTGATTGTGATTCGCTTACTGATGCACTCTCTGAAGCTGATTCGGAATTTGATACAGACTGTGATTCTGAAACTGACGCACTTTCTGACGCTGATTCGGAGTTTGAAACAGACTGTGATTCTGAAATTGACGCACTTACCGATGCTGACTCTGAGTTTGAAGCAGATTGTGATTCAGAAACTGACGCACTCTCTGAGGCTGATTCGGAATTTGATACAGACTGTGATTCTGAAATTGATTCACTTACTGATGCTGATTCTGAGTTAGACACTGATTGTGATTCTGAGACAGACGCACTTTCTGATGTTGACTCGGAATTTGATACTGATTGCGATACCGACGTTGACTCACTTACTGACGCTGATTCTGAATTAGACACTGATTGTGATTCTGAGACAGAAGCACTCTCTGACGCTGATTCTGAATTAGACACTGATTGTGATTCTGAAATTGATTCACTTACTGACGCTGATTCGGAGTTTGAAGCAGACTGTGATTCTGAAACAGATTCACTTTCTGACACTGACTCGGAATTTGAAACTGATTGCGATTCTGAGACAGAGGCACTTGTTGATGCTGACTCGGAATTTGAGACTGATTGTGATTCTGAAATTGATTCACTTACTGACGCTGATTCTGAGTTTGCAACGGATTGTGAGGCTGAAACTGATGCACTTTCTGAGACTGATTCGGAGTTTGAGACTGACTGTGATTCAGAAACTGACGCACTTTCTGATGCTGATTCTGAGTTAGACACTGATTGCGATTCTGAGACAGAGGCACTTACTGACGCTGATTCGGAGTTTGAGACTGACTGTGATTCAGAAACTGACGCACTTTCTGACGCTGATTCTGAGTTTGAAACAGATTGTGATTCTGATACAGAAGCACTTTCTGACGCTGATTCTGAGTTAGAAACTGATTGTGATTCTGAAACTGATGCACTCTCTGAAGCTGACTCTGAGTTTGAAACTGATTGTGATTCTGAAATAGAAGCACTTTCTGACGCGGATTCTGAATTTGAAACAGACTGTGATTCTGATACTGACGCACTCTCTGAAGCTGATTCTGAGTTAGACACTGATTGTGATTCTGAAACTGAAGCACTTACTGAAGCAGAGACTGAATTTGACTCGGATTGTGACGCTGATGTCGACTCGCTCTCTGATGCTGACTCTGAGTTTGAGACTGATTGTGATTCAGAGATCGATGCGCTTTCTGAGGATGATTCTGAATGGGAAACTGATTGTGATTCTGAAATGGATTCACTTTGAGAGATGCTAGTCTTCAAGGACTCACTCAAGGAGCTTGAAACACTCTGTGACTTCACGGCGCTCAAAGACGCACTCGTTGAAGCGGATTGGCTTTGAGAGACACTTGTCTTCAAGGACTCGCTTAAGGAACTTGAAATGCTCTCCGATTTCAGAGTACTCAAAGATGCACTTGTTGAAGCGGATTCACTTTGCGAAGCGCTCGTCTTCAAAGACTCACTCAAAGAACTTGAAACACTCGCTGATTTCGCAGCACTCAAAGACGCACTTGTTGATGCTGATTGGCTTTGTGAGACGCTTGTCTTCAAGGACTCACTCAAAGAGCTTGAAACACTCGCTGATGTCACGGTACTCAAAGACGCACTCGTTGAAGCAGATTCACTTTGTGAGATGCTAATCTTCAAGGACTCACTCAAGGAACTTGAAACGCTCGCTGATTTCTCAGTACTCAAAGACGCACTTGTTGAGGTGGATTCACTTTGAGATTGGCTTGTCTTCAAGGACTCACTTAAGGAACTTGAAACGCTCGCCGATTTCTCAGCACTCAAAGACGCACTCGTTGATGCTGACTGACTTTGTGAAACACTGGTCTTCAAGGACTCACTCAAGGAACTTGAAACACTCGCTGATTTCTCAGTACTCAAAGACGCGCTTGTTGAAGCGGATTTACTTTGTGAAAGACTTGTCTTCAAAGACTCACTCAAGGAACTTGAAACGCTCGCCGATTTCTCAGCACTCAAAGACGCACTTGTTGAAGCAGATTGACTTTGTGAGACGCTGGTCTTCAAGGACTCACTTAATGAACTCGAAACACTCTCAGATTTCTCAGCACTCAATGACGCACTCGTTGAGGCTGACTGACTTTGTGAAACGCTGGTCTTCAAGGACTCACTCAAGGAACTTGAAACACTCGCTGATTTCTCAGCACTCAAAGAACTTGAGACACTCGCTGACTTCACAGTACTCAAAGACGCACTCGTTGAAGCGGATTGACTTCGAGATTGGCTTGTCTTCAACGATTCACTCAAAGAACTTGAGACACTTTTTGAGGCAACCGTGCTCAATGAAAGGCTGGTCGATGCAGACTGCTTAGCAGACTCACTTCTACTTTGAGAAATCGATTCCTGCTTAGACTGACTAACACTTTGCGACACTGACTGGCTGTAATCACTATCCGACAATTTCACCGTCACAACATTGGTCGTACTATCTTTATAAGTAATCGTTACCGTACCATCACTATTAACCGTATAAGACTTAATACGGTTTGCGACCTCTGGATTCAAGGCAGACACTGCCGCAATAATCTTACTCTTATCTGCGTCTGTTAGGACAGTCAGGCTGGTCACCTGAATAGTGCTTGTCGGCGCCACACCCGGTGTACGATCTGACAAGCGACCCTGAGTAATACGAATCTCACCCAAGCCATTTGGACGGTTCATATTTGATGCATTGTCAATAGCAGCAACATTACGTTGCCATGTGTTTCGGAAAGAATGATAAAGGTCATCCTTCAAATGAATGGTCGTTGTGATGGTTGCAGGATTGTCAGTCGTTGCTGTAATATCTCCCGTAATCGGTGCAATATTACCTGTTCCGTACTGGCTACTACCAAAGAAATTGCCATTCAAGGCATTATCATTCAAATCGGCTCTTGCAACGACTTTCATTTCTTTAAGCTTGCCACTGTCATCTGTTGCCGTGAAAGTCACAACAGCATCATCACCAGCATAGAGGGTATAGTTTTTCCCACCACCTTCGAGAGGCGTAGACTTAGGTTCCACACCATCGACAGTCAACTTGGCCGTCACTTCAGGACGCGTTCCGTCCGTTACAGCCACGGAATTGCTGGCATCTGAATACACCGCATAATCACCATACATGATACGAGCTTTGGCTGTTACACCACCTGTTTGTAACTTAACAGTCGGCGTCACAATCGCTTGACCTGAAGCATCTGCCAATGCTGTTCCCACTTCGTCGTCATTATTGTATAGAACAACTGTAGAACCTGGCTCAGCTCCCGTCACCGTTACAGGCGTCTGTGTGTAAGCCTTGTCCAATAATCTCGTTTCAACAGTTGGTGCTGCTAGTCGCTTCACTGGAGCCGTCACATCATTAGTGGTGTTATCATTATAAGTAATGGTTACCACACCAGATGATGAAACCGAATAAGATTTAAAGTCCTTTGAAGTAGCAATATTTGGGTTAGCAGTCTTAAACGCTTCCCAAACCTTATCTTTTTCAGCCTGAGCGAGACTTCTTGTGTCATTGACAAAGTACTCGTTGTCACCGCCGTAATCGGATTACGAATACCATCATTTTGCGGCAAAACCTGAATACGAAGCGTGCGTGTCACTGACTGCTTAGCCGTATTAGTCACTACAAAAGAAACATTATAAATTTTCCCAGGTGTTACGACCTCTGTCTGCCCAACAGTCCACACAATATTAAAGGCGACTGCACTATTTTTCAATGCAGTGGTCTGAGGCACGTTGATACCATTCACACGATCACTACCAGAAGCGTAGCCAATGCTTTTAATACTATTTCGTGTAGGATTAGTTTCAACAACATTATAAGCCTGATTGATGTAATCAGAGTTATAAACAGAAATCAAGGCATTGTTAGCCAGACCTAAATTATACTGGGGTGCACGGAGGTTACTATTAGCATCAATACGAGAACCATTACGAGGATCACGCTGACCAGATGTCGCACGGAGCACCGCATTGGCAAGACTATTTCTAGCCTGACGAGCCTGAGCAATCGTAGGTGCCACATCACTGTCATGATCAGCCAGGCTGACACGAATGGCATCCAGGGCTTTATCCCCCTTGAGAATAGCAGCATCCGTATTTGGCAAATCGACAGCTTGAGCTTTATAGGTATAAATATCTAAGGCAAGATCTTTGAGACGCTTTTCTTGCTCTAAACGCTCAGCATCTGCCACAACTGAGGCAGCTAGCAGACCAGTCGCCGTTTCTGACAATTGGCGATTCGTTTGAACTTCGGATGTCAAGGAAGCGTTTAATAAGGTTGACTCCGAGCTGACAAGAGTCATCCCCACTTTAGAGTCGCTACTACTATCACTCTTGCTAACTGACTGAACAGAGGCACTTGCGCTTTGCTCTGAAGTTTTTCCAAGCGCACTCTCAGACTGACTGTGAGCAGAAGAATCCGTCTGACTTACTGATTCCGATTTAGAAGCTAATGAAGCTGACAAGGAAGCAGAAAGCGAGGCACTCAATGACAAGGATGTCGATTTAGAAGCTAATTCAGAAGCAGACACCGATTGGCTGCGTGATAAAGACTCACTCAAAGAAGCCTCCGAAGTCTGTCTTGACGCAGTTTCAGATGACTCTTGACTATTTACTTGGCTATCTTGAACACTGGACACAGACTCCATATTTCCAAGAACAACGGAATCAGATGCAGCTAAGAGATCAGTCTTAGCTCCTGCTTCACTTTCCAAAATCGGCTGATCAGTCATTTCATCCGCATGAGCCACGTGAGTTGCAACAGAGCCACCAAGCAAGGCCCCAGTTGCAAGCACTCCTTTGAGCACTGTCTGACCAGAAAAGGCAGGTGCTTCCACCTCTACCTGCTGGGCACCAACAGACGGTATATCCACACCCCCTCTAAGCACCTTAAAAAGACCAAAATTCGACGTCGCCGCGCGAAGCCAGTGCTTCCCTGACTTAACCAATTTAAACCGTGTCACACGATCGGTTTCACGATATTGACCTTCATTCCTTCTAAAAAACATATATACTCCATTTATTTTTGATTAAAACGCTCCTTTAAATTTTATCATAAAATTAAGCAAAAAATCTCATTTCGAGATTGCTTTCTAGCGATTAATCCTTTCTTTCATATCTCTAAAAATACGATAATAATGGTAACCCTAAGACTTATTAAAACTATTTGTATTTTTAGAATATCAGACTAAAAAAATCCCCTACCAATTAGGAAATCACTCTAATCGATAGGGGATATTTGATTATCTTGCTAAAAGATAATGATTAAACTTACTAAGACTTAGAAGTCTTCACTTTCTTCTTCATCTTTCTTACGTTTAGCAAGAAAGGCGAGGCCTGTTGCAGTTGCCAAAGCACCAAATGCCATTGACAATGATGAGTTTTCCTCACCAGTCTTAGGAAGCGCTTGGCTACCACGTTTGTACTTAGGATCTTTCACTTCAGAAGTTGATTCTGAGGCACTCAAGAATGCTGATGTAGAAGCTGACTCTGATACAGAAACTGATGTACTTGCTGACGCTGACTCTGATACAGAAACTGATGTGCTCGCTGATTCTGATGCAGAGACTGAAGCGGATGCGCTCGCTGATTCTGAGGCAGACACTGAAGCTGATTCAGAGGCAGAGACTGAAGCGGATGTACTTGCTGACGCTGACTCAGAGACTGATGCAGAGACGCTTGTTGATTCTGACTCTGATACAGAAACTGATGTGCTTGCTGACGCTGATGCAGAGACTGAAGCGGATGTGCTTGCTGATTCTGATGCAGAGACTGAAGCTGATGTGCTTGCTGATTCTGATGCAGAGACTGAAGCGGATGCGCTTGCTGAGACTGACGCAGAGGCTGATGCAGATGTGCTTACTGAGACTGACGCAGAGACAGAAACTGATGTGCTTGCTGACGCCGACTCTGATACTGAAGCGGATGCGCTCGCTGACGCTGACGCAGAGGCTGATGCAGATTCAGATGCGCTTACTGATTCTGAGACAGAGACTGAAGCGGATGCGCTTGATGACTCAGATACTGAAACTGATGCACTCGCTGAGTCTGACGCAGAGACTGATGCAGATGTGCTTACTGACTCTGAAGCGGATGCACTTGCTGAGTCTGATGCGCTCGCTGAGACTGACTCAGATACTGAAACGGATGTGCTTGCTGATTCTGACGCAGATGTTGATGCTGACTCTGACGCGCTTGCTGATTCTGATGCAGATGCTGAAGCTGATGTGCTTGCTGATTCTGATGCAGATGCTGAAGCTGACACACTTGCTGATTCTGATGCTGACTCAGATGCGCTTGCTGATTCTGATGCAGATGCTGAAGCTGAGGCACTTGCTGATTCTGATGCAGATACTGAAGCTGATGTGCTTGCTGATTCTGATGCGGATACTGAAGCTGATGTGCTTGCTGACGCTGACGCAGATGCAGATGCTGAAGCAGATTCAGATGAACTTGTTGATTCTGACTCTGATACAGAAACTGATGTGCTTGCTGATTCTGATGCAGATGCTGAAGCTGACACACTTGCTGATTCTGATGCAGAGACTGAAGCGGATGCGCTCGCTGACGCTGACGCAGAGACTGAGTTTGAAACAGACTGTGATTCTGAGATAAAGGCACTTGTTGATGCAGACTCAGAATTTGAAACTGATTGTGATTCACTGATTGAAGCACTTACAGATGTACTTTCAGAATTAGATACTGATTGTGAGCCTGAAACAGATGCACTCAATGACGCCGACTCACTCAATGATGCTGAATTAGATGTCGAAATCGATTCACTTGTTGAAATGAAGCTTGAAGCCGAGTTCGAAATAGACTCAACAGTTGAAATGATTGTAGAAATTGAAGCACTGAAGGCTTGAGACTGACTTTCAAATACAGAAGCACTCAAAGAGCTTGATGTACTCAATGATTCTGATTCAGAAGCCGAAACTGACACACTTGTACTTCGAGATTCACTCAATGATGCTGACTCACTAGCTGAAATTGACGCACTCTCTGATGCTGATTCTGAGTTTGACACTGATTGCGATTCTGAAATTGACTCACTTGTTGAAGCAGATTCTGAGTTTGATACAGACTGTGACTCAGAAACTGATGCACTTACTGACGCTGATTCTGAATTTGAAGCAGATTGTGATTCAGAAATTGACGTACTTTCTGAGGCTGACTCTGAATTAGACACCGATTGCGATTCTGATACAGAAGCACTTTCTGAGGCTGATTCTAAATTAGACACTGATTGTGACTCGCTTACTGAGGCACTTTCTGAGGCTGACTCTGAATTAGACACCGATTGCGATTCTGAGTTAGACACTGATTGTGATTCGCTTACTGAGGCACTTTCTGAGGCTGACTCGGAGTTTGAAGCAGACTGTGATTCTGAAATTGACGCACTTTCTGAAGCAGATTCTGAGTTTGAAACAGACTGTGATTCAGAAACTGACGCACTTACTGACGCTGATTCTGAAGTTGAAGCTGATTGTGATTCTGAGATTGATTCACTTACTGACGCTGACTCGGAATTTGAGACAGACTGTGATTCTGAAACTGATGCACTTTCTGACGCTGATTCTGAGTTAGACACTGATTGTGATTCTGAAACTGATTCACTTACTGATGCTGACTCTGAATTAGACACTGATTGTGATTCTGAAACTGACGCACTTTCTGAAGCTGACTCTGAGTTTGAAACAGACTGTGATTCAGAAACTGATGCACTCTCTGACGCTGACTCTGAGTTTGAAGCAGACTGTGATTCACTTACTGACGCACTTTCTGATGCTGACTCTGAGTTTGAAGCAGACTGTGATTCAGAAACTGATGCACTCTCTGACGCTGATTCTGAGTTTGAAACAGACTGTGATTCAGAAACTGATGCACTCTCTGACGCTGATTCTGAGTTTGAAACAGACTGTGATTCAGAAACTGATGCACTTTCTGAGGCTGATTCTGAATTTGAAACAGACTGTGATTCAGAAACTGATGCACTTTCTGAGGCTGATTCTGAGTTTGAAACAGACTGTGATTCAGAAACTGATGCACTTTCTGACGCTGATTCTGAGTTTGATACAGACTGTGATTCAGAAACTGATGCACTTTCTGAGGCTGATTCGGAGTTTGAAGCAGACTGTGATTCAGAAACTGATGCACTTTCTGAGGCTGATTCGGAGTTTGATACAGACTGTGATTCAGAAACTGACGCACTCTCTGAGGCTGATTCTGAGTTAGACACTGATTGTGATTCGCTTACTGATGCACTCTCTGACGCTGATTCTGAGTTTGATACAGACTGTGATTCTGAGACAGACGCACTTGTTGATGCTGACTCTGAGTTAGACACTGATTGTGATTCAGATACAGACGCACTTGTTGATGCTGACTCGGAATTAGACACTGATTGTGATTCGCTTACTGATGCACTTTCTGAAGTTGAAACTGAGTTTGATTCTGATTGTGAAGCTGATGTTGATTCACTCTCTGAAGTTGAAACTGAGTTTGACTCGGATTGTGATGTTGACGTTGATTCACTTTCTGAAGTTGAAACTGAGTTTGATTCTGATTGTGATGTCGATGTTGATTCACTTTCTGAAGTTGAAACTGAGTTCGATTCGGATTGTGACGCTGATGTTGATTCACTTTCTGAAGTAGAAACTGAGTTTGATTCTGATTGTGATGCTGACGTTGATTCACTTTCTGAAGTAGAAACTGAGTTTGACTCGGATTGTGACGCTGACGTTGATTCACTCTCTGAAGTTGAAACTGAGTTTGATTCTGATTGCGACGCTGACGTTGACTCACTCTCTGAAGTCGAAACTGAATTCGATTCTGATTGTGATGTCGATGTTGATTCACTTTCTGAAGTAGAAACTGAGTTTGACTCCAACTGTGATGTTGATGTTGACGCACTTACTGAGGCTGAAACTGAATTTGATTCGGATTGTGATGCTGATGTTGATTCACTCTCTGAAGTAGAAACTGAGTTTGATTCTGATTGTGACGCTGATGTCGATTCACTCTCTGAAGTTGAAACTGAGTTCGACTCGGATTGTGACGCTGACGTTGATTCACTTTCTGAAGTTGAAACTGAGTTTGATTCTGATTGCGACGCTGACGTTGACTCACTTTCTGAAGTCGAAACTGAATTTGATTCAGATTGTGACGCTGATGTCGATTCACTTTCTGAAGTCGAAACTGAGTTTGACTCGGATTGTGATGTTGATGTTGATTCACTCTCTGAAGTTGAAACTGAGTTTGATTCGGATTGTGATGCTGATGTTGATTCACTCACTAAAGTAGAAACTGAGTTCGACTCGGATTGTGATGTACTTACTGATTCACTTTCCGAAGTAGAAACTGAGTTTGACTCGGATTGTGATGTCGATGTTGATTCACTCTCTGAAGTAGAAACTGAATTCGACTCAGATTGTGATGTGCTTACTGATTCACTTTCTGAAGTAGAAATTGAGTTTGACTCGGATTGTGATGTTGATGTTGAGGCACTTTCAGATGCTGAAGTTGAGTTCGATTCAGACTGAGATGTTGATGTTGACGCACTTTCTGAAGCTGAGACTGAATTTGACTCCAACTGTGATGTGCTCACTAAAGCACTTGTTGAGGCACTTTCAAGAAGACTTTCTGAAATACTCTCTGAAAGAGATGCTGAGGCTTCCTCTGATTGAGAAAGAGAAGATGAAACAACCTCTGACTCAGATGCTGAAACTGATGCAGATTCTATCTTACTTGTTGATACTGATTGAGACTCTACTGTTGAAGTACTTTCTACGATGCTTTGAGAAGCACTTAGAGATGCACTCGTTGTATCAGCTTCAGACTCGATAACCTGACTACCATTAAAGAAGTTAACGGCAATCGTATCAGTCTTACCTGCATAAGGTGAGAATGTGAAGGATGTATCATCACCAGTGATTTTAGCAGTCCAAGTTGTTGTCAGACCATAGCTTTGTTTAGCCTGGTAACCATTCATTTGGAAACCATTTGACCAAGTGAGACCATTTCCTTGAGTTGTTACTGGTGTTGTATTAGCCTTAGGATTTGCAATTTGGTTACCATTTTTATCTGTAATATAAGACGTTACAGTTGTTGGAGGAGTAAGTCCCTTACCTAAAGTAAACATCGTTTGTGTAGATGTTCCTGTATTATAGATAGAATATCCAGGACTCATCTTCGAAATATTCCCAAGGGTTGATGTTGCAGGATTAACATAGGAAACAGTGTAGACAAAATTCAGATTTGTCCCGTCATTTGTCACTTTCAATGTATAGTAAATTGGAACATTATAGTTTGAGTCTGTTCCAGTTCCTGTATACACCTTAGTTTCACCAGTCGCTAGGTTAAGGTTTGAAGTGATAGCTGGTGTGCCATTCACTGTAGAGTTCCCATTGAAACCAGCATTTGTCAGCTTGGTCATCATGTTATCGACGGCATTACCAAGACGCTCACGCTGTTCTGCGTAAGCTGCGTTTGTTGCTGATGCCGCGATCAATGTCGTTGACTTAGTGACTTCTTCTTGAACGGTTGTAATGGCAGTTTGAATTTCAGCCTTAGCAGCTGTATCTGTTAATTTTGCTTGGTAGTTTAGCAATATTAACAAGCAATTCTGCTTCTGAAACGTTTTGATCCAAGACAGATTTTTCATCATCTTGGCTTGCAGTTTCTGAAGCAACTGAACTTGTTGAAGTTGCTGAATCAGAAGCTGATTCCGAGTTTGAACCACTTGTACTTTCAGTTTGTGACTGACTGTCAGAAGTTGAGTACTCCTTGCTGAGTGATACAGATTCAGAGATAGCTTGTGACAATTCAGCAGAAATAGATTGAGAGACAGATTGTGATACTGAAACTGATGCTTCCGTGCTTGCTTGAGCATCTACTGAAGAGCTTGTAGACTCTTGGCTTGTTGATGCTACTGCTGAAGCTTCCGAAGCTGGCGCCGCACTCAATACAACTGACTCAGAGTTGACTGCCACATCTTGATTAGCAGTTACTTGGCTTTCCAAAGCTGGAGTTGTCGTTTCTTCCGCTTGGGCTGTATAAGTTGCCACTGCGCCTCCAGCCACTGCTCCCGCCGCTGCAATCCCTTTAAGAAGAGCTTGCCCTGAGAGAAGCGGTGTTTTTTCTTCAACACTTTGCGCTGAAACTGATGGTGCATCTGCCCCACCTTTAACAACCTTGAAGAGTCCAAAGTTGGATGTCGCAGCACGAAGCCATTGCTTACCTGATTTGATCAATTTAAAACGAGTCACGCGATCAGTTTCGCGGTATTCCCCTTCATTCCTTCTAAAAAACATATCTACTCCATTCTTGTTTTATGTATTAAAACTCACCGATAAATTTTATCATAAAATTCTTGTAAGTTCTAATATAAACTATTATTTCCCTCAAAAAAGATTGCAAACGCTTTATGCTGTGTAAATACTGAAAATGCTTGTTTCATGGCACTTTCGCCCATCTTATATTTTGCAACATAAAACTTAAAGTTATCTTAAAATTCAACATCTACTTCTTCTACATCTAAGATTTCAGCTTACTAAACTAATCCTCTCCTCTATAATGCTAAGGCTAAATAAGACTTAGACTAACAATTAAGATAGGCTCTCTCATTTTCAAGAACGACAAAAAGACACACCCCATATCGGAATGTGTCTTTTTTAGAACGAAGCTAATCGGCTTATTCTTACTTAAGAGTAGTTAGTTTTTATTAGGACTAATCACTCATAAGTTTTAGGGGTAAGTCGAAGGAATATTATTCCTCAGTTTTTTTGCGTTTTGCCGCAAGAGCCAATCCAGATGCAGTTGCAAGCAATCCAAGAGCTGCTGTAGCTGCTACGTTAGACTCTTCACCAGTGTTTGGCAATTGTGCCATTTCTTGTGCAGGTTTAACTGGAGTAGCTTTAGCTGGAGCTTTAGGAGCTGGATTAACTGGTTTACCTGGAGTTGGTTGTTCAGGTTTACCTGGAGTTGGTGTTACTGGTTTTTCTGGAGTTGTATCGACAAGTTTGTAAACGTAAGTTACGTTCTTATCGCCTTCGATTACTTTACCAGTTACTGGGTCAGTTGTAGTCAAGTGACCATCACCATCTACAGAACCTACTGGGTAGTTACCTTGTGGTACCAATTCGTAAACTTTACCATCAGCAGTAACAATTGTCTTAGGACGGTTATCGATTACTGTATCGTAATCTTTACCTACTGGTTGACCAAATTCATCTGTTACTGATTGTTTGATAGTGTTACCATTTTCATCTACATAGTGAACGTAAACATTACCCTTAGGTTGTGCTGGTTGTTCTTTGAGTTTGTAGATGTAAGTAACGTCTTTACGTCCTTCGATAACTTTACCTGTTGTAGCGTCTGATGACTCAAGGTGACCTTGTCCATCAACTTTACCTACAGTGTAGTTACCTGCTGGTACCAATTCGTAAACTTTACCATCAGTTGTTGTGATAGTCTTAGGACGATTATCAACTACTGTATCGTAGTCTTTATCGACTGGTTGATCTTTTTCATCAACAACTGAAGTCTTGATTGTGTTACCTTCAGTATCTTTATAGTGAACGTAAACGTCACCTTTCACTTCTTTGTAGACGTAAGTGATGATTGAACGTGGTTTATCAACTTTACCTTTAATTGGATCAGATGATTCAAGGTGTCCATCGCCATCAACTTTACCTACTGGGTAGTCACCTTTCGGTACGATCTTGTATGTCTTACCGTCTGGAGTCTTGATTGTGTTAGGTTTTTCACCTTCCTCAGTTGTGTTATATGGAGTATCATATGGTGAGTTTGGTGTGTCTTGACGAGGTTTCTTGATTTCTTTACCTTTTTCGTCTACGTAAGTGATGATTACGTCACCTTCTTTAGGTTTCGTTGGATCTTCTTTAAGTTTGTAGACGTAAGTTACATTCTTGTCGCCTTCAACAACTTTACCTGTTGTAGCATCATCACCTGTCCAGTGACCTTGTTCGTCGACTTGACCTACTTTGTAGTTACCTGCTGGTACCAATTCGTATGTCTTACCTTCGAATTCGATTTCTTTTGGACGGTTGTCTACTACTGTATCGTAGTCTTTACCTACTGGTTGATCTTTTTCATCTGTTACAGATGGTTTGATTGTATTACCATCAGTATCTACATAGTGAACGTAAACATTACCCTTAGGTTGTGCTGGTTGTTCTTTAAGTTTGTAGACGTAAGTTACGTTCTTATCACCTTCGATAACTTTACCTGTTGTAGCGTCATCACCTGTCCAGTGACCTTGTTCGTCGACTTGACCTACTTTGTAGTTACCTGCTGGTACCAATTCGTATGTCTTACCTTCGAATTCGATTTCTTTCGGACGGTTATCTACAACTGTATCGTAGTCTTTACCTACTGGTTGTGCGAATTCATCTGTTACTGATGCTTTGATTGTCTTACCTTCAGTGTCTACATAGTGAACGTAAACATTACCCTTAGGTTGTGCTGGTTGTTCTTTAAGTTTGTAGACGTAAGTAACGTTCTTATCACCTTCAACAACTTTACCTGTTGTAGCGTCATCACCTGTCCAGTGACCTTGTTCGTCGACTTGACCTACTTTGTAGTTACCTGCTGGTACCAATTCGTATGTCTTACCTTCGAATTCGATTTCTTTCGGACGGTTATCTACAACTGTATCGTAGTCTTTACCTACTGGTTGTGCGAATTCATCTGTTACTGATGCTTTGATTGTCTTACCTTCAGTGTCTACATAGTGAACATATACATTACCCTTAGGTTGTGCTGGTTGTTCTTTGAGTTTGTAGATGTAAGTAACGTCTTTACGTCCTTCGATAACTTTACCTGTTGTAGCATCTGATGACTCAAGGTGACCTTGTTCGTCAACTTTACCTACATTGTAGTTACCTGCTGGTACCAATTCATATGTCTTACCATTGTATTGGATTTCTTTTGGACGGTTGTCAATTACTGTATCGTAATCTTTATCAACTGGTTGATCTTTTTCATCAGTGACATCATCTTTAATTGTGTTACCGTCAGTGTCTTTATAGTGAACGTAAACGTCACCCTTCACTTCTTTATAAACGTAAGTGATTGTTGATTTAGGTTTATCAACTTTACCTTTAATTGGATCAGATGATTCAAGGTGTCCGTCACCGTCAACTTTACCTACTGGGTAGTCACCTTTTGGTACGATCTTGTATGTCTTACCATCTGGAGTCTTGATTGTGTTAGGTTTTTCACCTTCCTCAGTTGTGTTATATGGAGTATCATATGGTGAGTTTGGTGTATCTTGACGAGGTTTTTGGATTTCTTTACCATCATTCTCACGGATGTAAGTGATGATTACTTCACCAACTTTAGGAGTTTCACTTTCAGACATTGATTCAGAAATTGAAGCTGAAGTTGATTCAGAGCTTGAAAGTGATTCTGAAACTGAAGTTGAAGTTGATGTAGATTCTGAAAGGCTAGCAGATGCTGAGTATGATTCAGAAGCTGATACTGATGTAGATACAGAAGTTGATTCTGAAGAGCTTGCTGATTCTGATGCAGATACTGAAGCTGATGTGCTTGCTGATTCTGACGCAGATGCTGAAGCTGAGGCACTTGCTGATTCTGATGCAGATACTGAAGCTGATGCGCTTGCTGATTCTGACGCAGATACTGAAGCTGATGTGCTTGCTGATTCTGATGCAGACGCTGACTCAGATGCACTTGCTGATTCTGACGCAGATGCTGACTCAGATGCGCTTGCTGATTCTGATGCAGATGCTGACACTGAATCACTCAATGAAGCTGATTCTGATGCAGATGCTGACTCAGATGATGAAGTTGATTCTGATTCTGAGTTATTAGTAACAATTGAAATTGATTCAGAGATTGAAGCTGAAACTGAGATAGATTCTGAAGTTGAAACTGACTCAGATGCACTTACTGATTCTGATACAGATACTGACTCAGATGCACTTGCTGATTCTGACGCAGATGCTGACTCTGATGCAGACGCTGACTCTGATGCAGATACTGAAGCGGATGTGCTTGCTGATTCTGATGCAGACGCTGACTCTGATGCAGATGCTGAAGCTGATGTGCTTGCTGATTCTGATGCAGATGCTGAAGCTGATGTGCTTGCTGATTCTGATGCAGATACTGACTCAGATGCGCTTGCTGATTCTGATGCAGACGCTGACTCAGATGTAGATGCTGATGCAGATTCTTGAGCTGATGTTGAAGCTGACTCTGATGCAGATTCTTGAGCTGATGTTGAAGCTGACTCAGATGTAGATGCTGATGCAGATTCTTGAGCTGATGTTGAAGCTGACTCTGATGCAGACGCTGATGCAGATTCTTGAGCTGATGTTGAAGCTGACTCTGACGCAGATGCTGATGTAGTATCAGATACAGATTCTGATTGACTTGCAGACTCTGATTGTGTACCAGATGCTGATTGTGAAAGACTTGCAGAAGCTGATTGTGATACAGACTGTGATTTAGATACTACTTCTGATTCTGATTGTGACTTAGACACAGCCTGTGATTGTGATACAGATTGTGATTTAGATACTACTTCTGATTCTGATTGAGATTTAGATACAGCCTGTGATTGTGACACAGATTGTGAATTAGATACAACTTCTGATTCTGATTGTGACTTAGATACAGCCTGTGATTGTGACACAGATTGTGAATTAGATACAACTTCTGATTCTGATTGTGATTTAGAGTTAGATACTACTTCTGATTGTGAAACAGATTGTGAGTTAGACACAACTTCTGATTCTGATGCAGAGTTTGAGAATGATTGTGATTGAGAAGCAGACTCTGAATCATTCATCTTCACGAAGTAATAGTTCACATCAGTTGAAGGTTTAATCGCAGTTGGAATTGAGTAGTTGTTAGAGAATGATGAGTAACCCTTCAAATCAGAGTATACTTTACCATTTGGTGCTGTTGGATCATTCGCAACAGATCCTTCTGCTTGGATTTCTGGAACTTTACCAGCGATTACGTTGTAACTGTTGTTACCAGCACCAGCAGGTGTCAATGAAGTACTTGGGGCACCTTTAAATGGACGTGGATAAGTGTGTAGAGTTCCATCCATTTGTTTATAAGTATCTGTCTCAGTAGTAGACGACCAACCAGTGATAATGAGGGATTTGCTTCCAGCAGTTTCGTTGACTTCAATATAGTAGTCACCATTTTTGCTGTTTACTTTTGTAACTTTTGTCTCATCAGCTTTCCACTCTTCACCGGCCTTGTTCACTTTACTTGTGTAGATGAGTGTGTACTTAGATACATCTTCAGTACCAATATCAGATGTAGCAAAATTGTTAACTTGAGATGGATCAAGAGCATAGAATTTTGTTACAGTTGAACCATCTGTATCCACGATTTCAGAGATACGTTTCACGTAGTAGTGGTTTGCTCCACCTTGAAGTTCGACAAGTTTTTGTCCAACAACACCCTTACCGAGAATACCTGACGTTTTTTGAGTTGTATCTGTTGTAGCAGCTACAGGTTTGTAACCAGCAACATCACGGTTTCCTGAAGCTGTGAATTGTTGACCTGCAAGACCTGTTTGAGTGTAGCTTGCAAGAACTGTTTCATTTCCAGTTGGTTTGTATGTTTGTCCTTCTGTGTACTTGCTGCTGTCAACGACTTTATAGTAAGTTGTTTGATCAGCTTTAGCATAAGGAACAGAAGTTTGAACGTTTTGTTTGTCTTCACCTTGGTTACCTGGGTAGTTTGTATCACGGATTTGAAGTGTTTCATACTCAAGGTTAGCATTTACCAATGAGAAGGTTACGTTACCTGGATTTGTACCGTTAGCAGCTGCGTATGTCAAAGTATTAGTTACATCAGAGTTGTTGTTTGTGATGTAGCTTGGAAGAGAAATATTGCTTTCTCCAGCTTTGAGTGTACGAGTGTAAACTTCTGATCCATCAGATTTCTTCACAATACGCAAGTAAACATCTGGGTTAGCTGAAAGGCTACCAGTGATTGCTGAGCGGTCTACTGATAGAGTAGCGTAGTAATCAAAGTTTGTTTTAGCACCTGTAGCGTGATCTGTTTTAAGGAATTGCCATACACCGAAAGTAAAGCGATCAGCGTTTGGATCCAAAGCATATCCAGCTTCATTGAAGGCTGCATCTTCAATTGTTGCACCATTCGCATTTGAAATTACTGGGTTAGTATCTACACTACCAGTAGTGCTTGTTGAGATTGGTGCCAACTGAGCTGTCACTGCAGCAACACCGTTAACTACTGAGTTACCTGTGAAGCCGTTGTCAGTGATTTTAGTCATCATGTTGTCAACAGCGTTACCAAGGCGCTCACGTTGTTCTGCGTAAGCAGCGTTTGTTGCTGATGCAGCAAGCAATGTAGTTGATTTAGCAACTTCTTCTTGAACTGTTGCGATAGCAGTTTGGATTTCAGCTTTAGCAGCTGTATCAGTCAACTTAGCTTGGTAATCTTTAGCGATACCTACAAGCAATTCTGCTTCTGAAACATTTTGATCCAAGATAGTTTTTTCATCTTCTTGAGTAGCTGTTTCTGATGCAGTTGCAGCTGTTGAAGTTGCTGATTCTGAAGCTGAAGTTGATTCTGAGTTTGAACCACTGTTACTTTCAGTGTGTGATTGGCTTTCAGAAGTTGAGTTCACTTTGCTAAGTGATACAGATTCTGAGATAGCTTGTGACAATTCTGCTGATACAGATTGTGATACTGAAACTGAAGCATCCGTGCTTGCTTGAGCGTCAACTGAAGAGCTTGTAGACTCTTGGCTTGTTGATGCTACTGCTGGAGCTTCTGAAGCTACTGTTTCAGATACTGGAGCAGTGCTCAATACAGCTGCATCAGAGTTTGCCAATACGTCATGGTTTGTAGTTGCTTGGCTTTCCAAAGCTGGTGCAGTTGTTTCTTCGGCTTGAGCAGTGTAAGTTGCTACTGCACCACCTGCCACAGCACCTGCTGCTGCAATCCCTTTAAGAAGGGCTGTACCTGAAAGAAGAGAAGATTTTTCTTCTACATTTTGAACTGTTACTGACGGAGCGTCTGCGCCACCTTTAACAACTTTGAAAAGTCCAAAGTTAGATGTTGCAGCACGAAGCCAGTTTTTACCCGATTTGATAAGTTTGAAGCGAGTCACGCGATCTGTTTCGCGGAATTCTCCCTCGTTACGTCTAAAAAACATATTTACCTCCTAAAAATATGAGTCATTTCCTAATCTGGAAATTACATTTTATAATATAACACAAGTTGACTAAAAATTGTTCTTTTTTGTCTCATTTTCTTCAAAATCTGTAAGGTTTTCGCAATTCTGAATTTTCTGTTATTTAACACTAATTGATTATATTTTAGATTTAAAACGGTTTAAACACTTGTTTTTACGCTATTTCCTGCAGGTTTTCTCATTTTTAAAGACCTGGGTTTTTACTTTTAAATTTTTCTACAATTCGTTTTGTAGTAAATTGTCGAACAATTACAATCAATTATTCAGGGCTGATATTTTACATTTACAAGTCGATTGTCAGGTGTTTTTTTAACATTAGTCCTAATTAGAGACAGGTCTTTCTTAACTCCTTAAGTCTAAAGTGAAAATGATTTGAGTGGTTTTCATAAAAGTCAAGATATATGCTCAGATTTGTCATAAAAAAAGGATTACCTTTCGATAATCCTTCGTTATTAACTCAACGCCATGATAGCATCGATGAAAAGTTTCTTGGTGAAGTAACCATTACTGATGAGGTAGGCAGTGTGGCGAGCATTAGCCACCATCTGTGCATACTGCTCCTCGGTACACTCTTGAACGCAACGGTCTGCTTCTTCCAGACTTGAAACAACGAAGCCAAGACCATGTTCCTTAATATAGTCTGCATTTGAGAGATAGCTAGGCACTACGACTGGTAAACCAGCTGCTAAGTAAGTCGAGAGTTTATAAGAGATGTTCATCTTATAGTAGTCAGGCTCATCCTCTGGATTTTCGGAATTCCCCCAGACCAGACCAAAGCCTCCCTTAGACAGCTCTAGCAAAAGCTCATGTTTATTTCGCCAACCTTCGAGGTGGACTTTGGAATAATCCTTATCTTCTTGTTTCTCAGCGTAGACGTGGAGAGGGGTCGTTTGTTTCCAATCTAGGACGTGTGGAAAACGGGTTGGGTTCCCAGCAAAAATCATCTTCTTCTGGAAACTAGGTTGGTGTAGGTCAAGACTGTGAGGTAAGTCCCAAAGTTTTTGGATGATAATCTTCTCAACTGTTAACCCTTCCTCAATCAAACGATCACGCATCTTTTCAGAAGGCACCACGACGACATCACAGAGATTGTACATGTCAATATAAGCAGACATGAGATAGTAGTTACTATCAAACATGAGAGGTGGAACGTCATGGATAAACATAACAGTCTTAGCATTAACAGCCTTGAATTTACGGAGTAATCGGCTATCCCACTCACTACCATTCCATGATGGAGACTGGAAGAAAACGATGTCTCCAACACTCAGTCCTGCTACAATCCCATCAAAGCGGGAATTAAGCTCTCCATCTGGCTCTTGGCTACTATCATAGAAATAAATTCCTAGTTCATTAGCACCGAGCTCTTTGGCAATCTTCATGGTATCATTTTGGGCAATCAAAGCTACACTACGTGAGGACTGGCCAAATAAATTTGTAAAATGTACGCGCATGACATACTTCTTTCTATTATATAGTTGGAAGTCCTCTACTTATAAGAAACAATCATAAAAATAAGTAAGAGGATAAAGAGGGCTATGCTGATAGCCAAGGTCAACATTTTTCGAATCGGTTGGCTAGCCCAATAACTTGGTTTACCGATATTACTAGTAGCATCCGTTGAAAAAATCTGCGTTTGACGCGGTTGGATGGTCACTAGGACGATAAGGGCAACCGAAAGAATCACTGCTAGAACCATAAATACTAACATCATAAGACTACCTCAATAAACCAATAAGGGTGAAGATCAAACCGATGATAATAACAAGTCCGAGCATGATTGAAAAGCTCTTGTTAATCTTCTCTCCTCTGGTTTCTTTTTCTTTTGTGATAGGCTTTTGCTTGAGTTCTTCCATACGGCCTTCAACGTCACCGTAGAATAAATCTTTTTTAGACATGATTTCCTCCTAAAAGTGATTGTAAGCGGTCGGCCAACTCAGAGGCAGTCAGGGTGTTGGCTTGAGCTTTTTGAGCTTGCATGGCTTCTTGCATGGCTTGATCATTGCCTAGGACCTGCTTAATCTTGGCAACCATAGCTGGATAGTTCTGACTGACATAGATATGCTCTGGCGCTGTATAGACAGGTCCATGAGCTGTTTCTGAAAAGGCCAAAATCAACAATTGGTGTTCAAATGCAGTTCGTGTCGCCTTATACAATTCATTATGATGGTTAATGTCCAAGTAGAGGTCAGACTCTTGATAGAGCTTGTCCAACTGCTTGTGACTAGCGTTTGGATGGAGCACAACGTTTGAATAACGCATCATTGAAAGCAATCTTGGTGACATCTCAGTGACTGCTGCAATCTGGAAGGTCACATCAGGGAGTGACTCAACCAAGGCTTCCAAACGCTCGATTTGGTCTGAATTGGTTGCGATAAAGGCATTACGAGGTTTGCCATGATTTTCCTTGAAGTCATAGGCATAGCCAAGTGACAAGATTTTATGATGTTTATCCTCTGGCGCAAAGGTCAAAGCCTTTTCATAAGTCGCCTTATCAGGAATGATGATGGCATTGGCTCTGGCTGAATTATCTTCCAAGATACCATTCATATTACCTGGAAGGACATCACCCAGCGGCTCCTGCCAAACAAGAACATCAGTGGCACCTTTATTTTCCATAGTCCATGAGACGATGAAAGGTGTCGCCAAGCTATTAAAGATAATGTGGTCGATATCACCAAAGACCTGAGCTAGGAAGGCTTTGATAAATTCGGTACGGTTGGCGAAACGACGAAGGGCTTGTCCTGGTAGGGTCAAGAGAATATCACCGGTGAGATGATTTCCAAGATACGTTCGTCGCCTTCTTTGGTTTGGTAGCTGGTAAAGAGTGCCTGACCATTCTCATCATGAGTGGTCTTAGCAAAGCAGAAACCGTACTTGTTGTAGTGATCCACTTGGCGAATCTTACCTGACTTGTCCAACCATTCGACACTTTTGACGATACGAGCCTTGCTACCTTCTGGGTAGGTGATGCGGGCACGTTCTTCGGTGAGGTTAGACACACGCGCCATCTGATTGTTCCCTGAAATTTCCCAAAAGGCTGGCACAGGGACTTGGTTGAAAAAGCGTGGTTTGCCTGTTTCCTCTGCTGCTTCCACATAGTAGGTGAAAGGAGAGAGAGCTCCTTGAGGGAGAAAGCCATCTGGATTGATGACAACTGTTGTGGCATCGTAGCCTGCTGCCTGAAGAGAGTAAGCCAAATCCTTACTGGCTTGATTGTAGTAATCACATAAGAATATCATGAGCGTACCTCCTCAAGTAACTGTTTCCAAGCTGCCTTGACTTGACTAGTCAAGAAGCCTTTGGCAAGGTCATAAGATTTTTGACGCATGGACTCGATATTACCTTCTTCGTAGAGACGGACAATGGCATCCTTATAAGACTTGGTGATAACATCCACGACGTGATTTTCAGCGACAGGGAGCAGATAACCGTTGACCCCATCCTGAATAAAGGTTTGATTCCCATAAGGAACGTCAAATCCAATCATCGGAAGACCTGAGCCAACTGCCTCCATGAGAGTAAGTCCAAAACCTTCGCTGGTTGAAGCGGTCAGATAGACCTCGTACTGGCTATAAATGTCAGTCAAGTCAGCGTGGCCCATGAGTCGGATATAGCCGCCAGCTTGTGCTTCGACAATAATCTCACGCAACTTGGCATCCATACTACCACTACCGTAGATATCAAAAGTGATATCTGGCAGGGTCTTATGAACCTCAACCACCGCACGCACCAACCAGTCAATGTGTTTTTCCTGAGCCAAACGTGAGGCCGTAATCATTGAGAATGGCTTACGTGGCTTGTCTTGTCCAACCAATTCAGGTAGACTTCCCACTGGAATGGTGTAAATCTTTGGATCATGGTTGGTGTAGCGACGGAATTGTTCCTGTAAGATTTCCTTCTGACGATCAGTCGCCACGATAAAGAAATCAACCTTGTCCGCATTGGTAAATTGGTACTCGTAATAGTTATTCCAGAGAATGTAGTTGTCATCAGTTTGATTGACACTAAATGCTCAGCGTGAACAACGACGCCTAGGCGAGCAGCCTGCGCTTCTTCAAAGACCAACTGACCAATACCTGTTTCACGGTCCAAAATGACCACATCATCCTTGGTTAGGGCCAGACGTTTGAAGAAATAACGAAGGAATTCTTGCTTACCATAGAGAACCTGATCAGGGAAACGATAGATATCCTGATTATTGTCTCCTACAATCATGTCATAGGCTGTAGACCCATCTTCGTTATAAAAACGACGTTGGTAAACCTTGGCTTGATTGTCCTTAGGCGCAGAATACTCACTGCAATAACGGGTGTAAGAGTAAAAGTCCTTGCGCAAGAGCTTGTCGTTGACAAAATAGCTCACGGTTTCCACAGCATCTTCGTCAACCGCACGAAGGTTACATGCCACCACCATATCATCTTGTGGATAATGGTAACGAATGAGGCGACCAGCAACTTCCTTGCGCTCAGGATTGGCAGGTAAGATGGCCTCGATTTCTGCTAGACTGATGGTCGATGGCGCAATCTTCACATCTGTAAAATAACTATAGAGCCAGATGATTTCGTCGTCTGAAAAACCAATCTTGCTAGTCATATGCTCGATATTATCTCCAAGGATGAGATCCATAAAGACAAATTTTGCCTCTTGTCCCATTTCCCTGAAAATCTTGGCACGGTAGGCCTGGGCATATTCGACACCACTGCTGGCCCAACCGATACCTAAATTAATGTTATATACTGTCATAATTTCCTTATTTTATGGGAAATGGCTGATGATATCTCCTTTTTTAGTGACTTGCACCTGACTAAGGAGAAGATTACGAACCATATCCTTTCTGATTTGACGTTTCATGGCTTCAAAGCCCTTGTAAGCCTCTTGGTAATATTCGACAATCGGGTTCTTTTGACTGAGTTGTTGGCTACCAATAGCCATTTGGAGTTGTTGCAGATAGTCTACCTGCTCCACCCAGTTGTCATCCACAGCCTTAAGCATGGATAGGCGTTGGAAATACTCGTTGAGTTCCTTGGTCTTCAACTCCTGCTTTAGCATCAAGTTCACGATAGGCAAACTGGTAGATGAGTTCCAAGACTTCCTCACGATTGTTGAGGTCCAGATCCTTAGGAATTTCATTGATGCGGAAGCTGATATTACGCAAGATAAAGTGGTAAAGATTTTCCGCTTTTGAGAAATCTTCCTCAGCCATAGCCTGGTCGATAAAGTCATCAAGAACTTCGTCGATAACAGTGTCCAAACCTTGATTGTGATAGATGAGGCGATCACGTTGCGCGTAGATCATCTCACGTTGGATGTTCATACTTTCTGCAAATTCAAGGGTCTGACGACGTGAAGTACGACCAGAACTTTCACTGGCTTCTTGGGCTTTTTCAACCAATTTACGATACTTACGGCCTGTCAATTCTTTAGGCTCGATGTGATCACTAATGGCGTATTCTTTGTAAGTACGGTGAACCCAAGATGGACCGTATTTTTTAATCACATCATCTTCAAGTGAGACGAAGAATTTAGACATACCAGGGTCACCCTGACGTCCAGAACGGCCACGGATTTGCAGGTCAATACGCTGACTTTCCATACGTTCGGTACCAATAACGACCAAACCACCGAGTTCAGCCACACCCTTACCTAGCTTGATATCTGTTCCACGTCCAGCCATTGACGTCGCAACCGTCACGGCACCCATTTGTCCTGACTCAGCAATCATCTCAGCCTCACGTGGCGCATTGTTAGCATTTAGGAGGTTGTGAGCAATTCCTTCACGCAAAAGCAGAGAAGAATAAAGCTCTGACATTTCCACCGAACCAACGAAAATCAAGATTGGATTTCCCTTTCATGATAATGCTTAACATACTCTAAAGAAGCAAAGACCTTCTCTGGTAGGGTCGCATAAATCTTATCTGGGTAGTCGATACGTTGTTTCTTACGGTTGGTTGGGATTTGAATAACCTTCATACCGTAGGTATCGAGAAATTCTTTTTCTGCAACCTTACCAGTACCAGTCATCCCTGAAATTTTCTTGAATTTTTTAAAGAGACTTTGGTAGGTGATTGAAGCCATGGCTCTGGTTTCTTGTGACAAGGCCACTAATTCCTTGGCTTCGATGGCTTGGTGGAGTCCACCTTGGAGCTTGGTCAATTCCAAGAGACGACCTGTCGATTTATCAAGAAGTACCACTTCAGGCCCCTTCTTGCCATCACGAATGATGTAGTCCTTATCCTTTTTATAGAGCAAGTGGGCACGAAGTGAAAAGAGCAGGTGACGGGCAAAGGTACTGTTTTCCTCATCGTAGAGGTTTCCGATACCAAGGTAATTTTCAGCAGCCTTAGCTCCTTTAGTAGTCAACCAGACTTCACCTTTTTCCTCTTTGAAGATGTAGTCCTCACCCTCGACCAAGGTGGTCATCAGCGTATCCATCATCCCATAGTAGTTAGACTGAACACGGGGCGCACCAGAGATAATCAAAGGCGTTTGGGCACTGTCAAGAAGGACAGAATCCACCTCATCGACGATAGCATAGTTAAAGGGACGCATGTATTTCCCGTCTTGGTTAGAAGCAAGGTTATCAATCAAATAGTCAAAGCCTAAGCTAGAATTGGTCGTGTAAACGATGTCTGATTGATAGATAGCACGCTTTTCTGCTGGTTCCATCTCATTGCTGCCTTCCACACAGGGAACACCAATCGTCAAACCTAGGAACTCATAGACTTGACCCATTTCCTCAGCGTCACGGATAGCCAAGTATTCATTGGTCGTAACCAGAATAGCCCCTTCTCCTGACAAGGCATTAAGGTAGACCGGCATGGTAGCCGTCAAGGTCTTACCCTCACCGGTATTCATCTCAGCAATATGGCCTTGGTGCATGACAATGCCTCCCATGACCTGAACATCATAAGGGAACATGCCTAGCACGCGCTTATCCGCTTCACGAACAACCGCAAAGGCTTCAGGCAGGAGGTCGTCCAAGCTTTCTCCTTGAGCCAAACGCTCCTTAAATTCCTGCGTTTTTATATTTTTCAACTCAAGGTTGCTCAAACCAGCCATTTCATCGGCTAGGCCGTTAATTTCCTTGAGTATCTCCTTAACAGGGAGAATAGGATTCAGTTGTTTAAACATGTTCTTCTCCTGTTTCTTCCAGTTTTAAGTTGTAGAAATCTAGCTCTTTGACCCCAGCACTCAAAAGAGAAATACGGTAGGTATAGGCCTCGTGAGGGTAAACAAAGGTCATGTGGGTACTCTTTTCAATGAGCTGTTTGATTTCATTGTCATAACGGTCCAAAAAGCTGATTTTCAAAAAGACTGAGCCTGTTGGGGCAGCTTCGAGATTGGCCGTCAAATCATAACTATGTCCTTTTTTCAAAAGTGGGAGGGCAGGCTGAGTACGACCAGCTTGATAGTTTTGGATGGCCACCCAAGACTGGATTTCCGTTCCTGATGGCACCAAAGGATTGTAAAATTGCACAGAACCATCTTGGCGTTTAACAATTTTTGAGCCATACATGTAGGCTTTGTGGTTTAAGCCCCACAAGATTTCTGATTTCTTGTTTCTGAACATTCTTACTCCTTCCTTCCAAAATCATTTTCTAAAATCATACGGTAAAAATTAACAAACCAAGTTGTCGCCGTATAAGAATCATCGTTGTGTCGCCCTGACGTTCCCTTGCTGAGAATCTTAGCCCCTGAGTAATAGAGAGACTTGGTAATGTCCTCGTAGGCCGTCGGATCCATATCCTCGTCTTTCATGTAGGAAAGACCAAAAGTTGTATTTGAGAAGTCTGCTTTTTCAAATTTATCCCAGAACTTCTTATTAAGGGCCTCGACACCTTCATTATCCAAGCGTCCTGTCTGCAAATGCAAAACATCAATTCCTGTTGGGAAAACCTCTGGTGCTAAGAGTCTGGCACGATTACCGATAGTACCAACATTGGCTAGAGGCTTAGACATGATGATGGCGTGAGGCTCAAAGTCCGCACCGTAGTACATTGATGGGAAGGTTCCCATGGACATTCCTGAGAGAATGAGCTGACTATTGTCAAAACCTAGATAGTCCAAGTAATGTTGGATGGTGTCCTTGATGCTATTTTCAAGTTCTTCAGTTCCCATATAGAAGGCTCCCCCTTGGAGACGAGGGTCTGAGAAGAGCAAGAATGGTGTTCCCATCCCCTTCATCATTCCGAAACCTTCGAACCCTTCGGCAGGACGGAAACCTGAGAAGTAAACTGACAAAGGTGGCTTGAAGTCCCCAGGATAAAAGAAATAGTTAATTTCCTGACGCTTGCTATCGTGGAGAATTCCTCCACCAAGTACAAACTTCCCAAATTGGAAACGGGTCAAACGTTGGTGGAGCCCACCGATTGTAATCTGACCTTGGCCTTTCATCTCAAGACTAGCAGACAGGAGGAAGGTCGTGTCTTCATCGAGGACAATGGCTCCCTTACGCATTTCTTCTTCTGAAACGATATAGGTCTTGAAAATACCTGCGACCGAACCTTCTGGCAAAAGATTGAGAATCAAGCGACACTCGCAAGTCTCCTCTTTTTCGAATTCCAACCAAAGCTCGATAGGATTTTCCTTGCTGGCTCTGACATTATAGGTCCAGTCCAAGACAGGACTAAATTCTTGGCCGTAGTCACCGTTTAAAATGACATTTTCATAACCATGATAGGTCACTTCACCACTGAAATTTGGGTTAACTTGGGTAGTGAATGGAAACATCTTATCCCCGTATTGCCCTGAAAAGAGCGCCTTGGAAAGGGTAAAGAGCAACTGACCATGATTTGAAAAATCCGTTGGGACAGCGCAAATTTCCTTCAGAAACTGAAGGAGGCTCTCATCTGGCACTTCAATCGTTTGATCAAAGAAAATAGTGTGAGGAATCAAATACTCTTTAATAGCCCTCAATTCCTCAAGACCCGCAAGACTGTCCACAATAACCGCTGTGAAAGCCTTGATTTCGTCTTCTTCGATGGTTTCTTGTAAGGTCTCAAGCTGACCAAGATTGCAATAATACCATTTCATATTTTCAGGAATTTCCTGATTTTCTGACCAGTTGGATGATCCAACTTGTAGTATCTTCAGACGATTATCCTTGGTCATTCTGCTCCTCCTTCAACCAATTTTCCCATTTTTGCACCAAACGATCTCCTGTATTTTCCTTAATTTTCTCAATAGAGTAGATAAGGGAACGGTTCCAGTTGTTCAACTGTCCCAAATAGTAGTAAGCCCCTTTTTCAAAATCGGACAAGTGCTTCAAGATATAACCATTCTCTTGGTGGGTCACATACTCAGACGCCACACGGTTAATTTGTGGAATACCAGCACTGATTCCAGCAATCTGTGTATAACGATTAGGTTCCTTGCTTAAGTCGACAATAAGTCGTGTAAACTGAAGGGCCTTGATAAGGGCAGTCTCGTCACGCAGGTCTTGGAAAGAAAATCGGCTGACGATTTCATTATTTTCTTCCAATTTATTTTCTGCACCACTACTTTCGACAACCTCTTCAAAGGCATCTGGACTCAAACGTTCTTCAATCATTTTTTCCACTTGATGTTGCAGGCTACCGAGTTGCTCTGGATTGGCATTAAATGCTCCAAACTCAACCTGTGTCTTTGGATACTTAGCCACGAAAGCCAAAACTTGATAAATAGCCTCTAAATCCAACTGATCGAAGTCAACCTGATAAAAGATTTTAGACTCTTTGACACGTTGACTGGTTCCCAAAGCCAAACGGGTATCGAAGGAAGCCATGTGTTTGAGCTTCTTAGCCTCTTTCGGATAGGCAACCTGAAGTTGCTCCAAGTAATCGTAACGATCCGCAATCATCAAGTCCACCTGTGGAAGAAAGGCCGCATAAGCATCAACCTTATCTTCCTGATTACGTTCTGCGAACCAGGTCAAAATCTTTGTATTTTCTGCTGGCAAGTGTTCAAAGAGGTGTTTGTTGTGACGCAGGTCTGACGCAATAACAAAACGATCTGCTGCCTTGACCTCTTCAGCTAAGAATTTATTCAAAAATTCCCAGATAACTTCTGAAAGGTCACCGTAATAACTCTTTTCAAAACGACCATCCGTACGAGGGTTGGCTACAATTCCACGTCCATCAAAGAAATGACAAAGCTGCCAGACTCCCTTAGCGTTGAGGTAGTTTCGGTAGATGGGTTGTCCCTCTTCATAATAAAGGCTACTCGAAATAAAGCCCCGGTCATCGTAGACATCTTCACGAATGATCTGCTCATCCTTAAAGTAGCGAATCATTCCAATAAATCCCTCTGATCCAAATTCAACCTCGGCATAACGCTGGTGTTGGCATTGCACCACGATAGCAAATGGTGTGTGAACAAAGGTAGCTCCTTCTGGCCATTCCAAATCTGTCACCTGAAGATTTTTCATATCTTCATCAGTGATACCCTGAATCAAGTCAAAAATAGCTGTATAGCCAACTTCCAAGACATCATGACGATGCAAGAAATAACGCAAATGTGGTTGGTAGGCCAAAAGCAAAGCTGAGGGGCTAAGTCCTCATCCTGAAAGATACGAACTTGGTGCAAGCTGTCATCAAATTCAATTTTTTGGCGGATACGGTACCAAGGATCAATGGCAGTCTTCCAAAATTCATCCGTCTGTCCATACCAAGCTGGAATAAAATAATACATGAGTTCTCCTTCATTGTCTTTTCATCACAATACTTGAGATTGAGGGGCAGACCGATCACGCATCACCAGCCTGCCTCTCAACCCCACGAGGGGTGAGATATTATACATTTTCAAAAAGTGGGGTATAGGAAGTGTTAAGCTTCAAAGCCTTCATTTCCTCGTTAACGTTGTAAATCATACCGCTAAAAATCAAGAAAGTCCCAGGAATCATACTAAGCTGTAAGTAATCCGGATTAACCAAGATAATGAGCATTGGAGCACCTGCCATAAAGAGCATGTAAAGGGCACCGATAAAACCAAGTCTAAGCACCAAATGGTTGATATAGGCACTAGTTTCTTGGCCTGGATAAACACCGTAGATATACTCACCTGATTTACGCATACGTTCTGAGATTTGCTCACCAGAGACATTAACAAAGGCAAAGGCTAAACCTAGAACGAAGAGCATGACTAGATAAATAACTAACCAAAGAGGTCGTCCGACCGTCAAGGCCTTGATAGCCTCACTAGTCCACTTATTATCAGGATGCATAAACTGAATCAGCATAAAGACATACTGTGGAATGCTGACTAGTGACATGGCATACATGAAAGGCATCCCTCCGGCTGGGTTCAACATAATATCCAAGTAAGAATATTGTTTGAAGCGGTTATGAATGTTGATTTTATTGATTGGGATACGATATCTAGCCCTCTGCACTACCCCAGCAATGTAGAGGAAGACCAAACTGAACAAAAACAGAGGAAGCAAGACATCCCAACCAATACCTAGCTTTTCAACGCTATCCATGATTTGATATGGCATATTGGCCATCATACTCGCCATCAAGATAACAATGGATCCCCCAATCCCAAAGAGGGAGTTGAGATCCGATAACCAAATCAAGAAAGGTTCCAGCAATCAACAAGATGGTATTCATGAAAATAGCGAGACCGGCATTAACCCCAGAAACGATAGGTAGGTTCAAGGACACTGCCAGAGATTGGACCAGGGCAATTGCTAGAGCCAAGTACATTCGTCTGCGGTCCTGAATCTCGACGGGAAGGTTTTTTAAGCCCATTTTCTTAGAGAAAGAAAACATTTGCCAGAGAATCATTGCTGACATCCAGGGTGACAAGCCTACTGAGAAAAGAGACATAGACCTGAGGTTTCCACCCATCATGGCACTAGAGAAAGCCAAGGAACCCATGGCTCCCCCAAAGATATTTGCATTTTTCAAATCCACAAACGGTAGAACCAAGCGATTTCCTAAACAATAAATAAAGAGGAAAAAGACGGTCCATAACACACGTTTGGTGATTATCGATTGACTAATTTTTTTCACTATTACTCCTATTTCCTGCCCTATAAACAGGTTGATGTTATTTCGATTGAAACGAGACAGAGACGCCATTTCAGCCCACTCATCAAAATAATGGATTACAGACTCTTCTTACGCATCTGGCGAATGGTCTCAGCCATCTCTTTCCAACGATCTCTTGAGTAGGTTTGTTGGTTATGCTTGGTTGACTTAAGGTCCTCGAACCCTAAAATCGGTTTATTTTCAAACCTAAAGGCATCAAGAATTTCCACTACTTTTCTGCCTGGATTGATATCCAAAAGCAAGTCACTAGTACGCACCAATTCCAAATCTAGCCCATTTAAACCTGCAATGGCTGAGTAAACTGTCACATTTGGATAGGTAATCAATTGGGCCAATTTGTCTGTCACATGCTGGCGTGAGGCAATTTTAAACTGTACCTTAGGAAGAGCCGAGATAAGATCCGTCAAATGAGGGATTTCTGAAATGTTGGTGTAGACCAAACAAGTAAATGGACGGCCCTTAGGATAAATCATGTCCTCTGAAAGTGGCAGTAAGGCGGCATTTTCAGCTACTCCTGACCAATCCATTTGGGCATAGAACCACCAAACCTCACGATAAGCTTGGCAAGCCAAAGGTAACCAGGGCTTACGGTGTGAAGTATAGTGTAAAACCTTAGGATAGTCTTGACCATTTGGCAAATGGTAACCAGCTAGACTAGACTTGGTCACAGCGTAGTTATTGTCAAAAGACAACGTCAACCAGTTGTTACGAAAAACCATATTAAGAATTGACTGCTCCGCAAATGGTACCTTATCATGCCATTCGCTAGTCATGTCAATTAAGTGACGTCTCATGTTGTACTGCTTCCAATAAGCCGTATCAATCACCATGAAGCCTGCATCAAACATCGCCTGACGATCCTGAACTTGAACAGCATAGTCACGCACGGCAGCCAAAGGACGGCCTTGCAAATCAAGGGTAAAGAGGTCTTCTAGAAAACCGGTAACCACCATGTCACTGTCCAAATAAAGAGCTCGCTCCTCAGATACAAAGTCCGCCACAAAATAACGTAGATAGCTAGCATAGTTGCTATTGGTCTTGTATTGTTTGATATGACTGCTATCTACACGGCAGTTAATCACTTCACTGCCAAAAGCAGCTAGATGACGATTAAGCCCCCTAAACCACTCTTGAGAGAAATCATCGTTAATCAAGTAAAAACGAATGTTGCGATGATGGAAAACGATAGATTTTATGGTCGTAAGCACTTGATCAACATAGGCATAGTTCGCCGCTAGGACAATAGCATGCTTTTTAGTCTCATAACGTTGAGGAGCTAAGCTCAAAACCTGGAATTTTTCCTGAATTGAGCGATAGGCTTCAGAATCTGTGAGACCTTGTTCTTCCACATTTTTCAAGCAAGCCTCTAGCATCTGACGGTAGGTGACCATGTATTTTTCCAGAGGGAAACCATGGCTAGCAACAATAGCCAAGCGCTCCTCCATGGCATAAACCAAAGTCATCATCCAATCTTGCATCCAAGTCGCCGATGGCATCTCTGGACTCTCTCGGTAAACATAAAGTCCCTTATTGAGATAAACCGTACGCTCACTCATAAGATAGGCCTTAAGGTTGAAAAAGCCATCTTCTCCTGCATGCTCTTTTGGGAAAATCAAGTCATTAAACAAGGAACGTTTGTAGAGTTTTCCAGTGGCTGAGATCAGAGCAATATTGATGTTATTGGTTTCTTCAAAGAGTCCATCAATAATCTGAGCGGGTGAATAGACCTGTTCGTAATAATCTTCATCCTTGATATAAAAATAAAAGAGGTCTTCCGATTCCTTATAGACACTGTAATTAGCTACTGCAATATCTGCCTTGTGAGCTTGAAGCGCCTTATAAAGCTCCTCCAGATAGGTTGGCTCTACCCAATCCTCAGCATCCACATAGGTGACGTAAGCTCCCTTAGCCTGACGAATACCAATATGGCGAGCATCTGAAAGCCCTCCATTATCTTTTTTAAAATAGAGGATGCGAGAATCCCTAGCAACATAACTACGGCAAATGGCATCACTATTGTCTGTTGATCCATAATTGATAAGGATGATTTCAAGATTTTGATAGGTCTGACCCAAGACACTGTCTAGACAGGTCTGGAGTTGATTTTCTACATTGTAAACGGGAATAATTACGGAAATTTTTTCTGTCATTTTTTATTTCTTATTTTTCTAGCTAGTACATTTTTTTATTTTCCTGTCTCAAACTTTCATAAGATAGCAAGGAACAGTCTAAGAATCTGCTAAGCATTTTACGGTCACAAGATATAAGGACCGGAAACACACTCTATACACTTTTTCCTTGATTTTATCGAGACTTAACCATATTAAATTATAACATAGTATCACTTAATTTTCTAATAGATTAACTTTTTTATGAGGGAATTTTTTCAAACTAATTTCCTTTTATTTTCAGAAAAAACTGACAGTTAGGAAGATTGAAATAAGTGGATAGAAAAAGAGATAGCTCCGATGAGAAACTATCTCTTTCTTCCTAAACTTATATTTTCAAATTCCAAAATCGAATAAATTTAACCATATTTCAAATCAAAAAATACAGTCTTTCTTATACTGTTAAAGCGATACAAAATAGACCTGCCCACTCACCATTTGTTAAATGTAGAAATTGCATAAATCTACTTATCTAATTTTACTAAATTTCGTACATTTTTTTATTTTACTCTTCTATCATTATTTCTGAGTGATATAATAAGAATATGAGTTATAAGCGTATAATGCTTGTAATTGAAGTAAAATCAAAACTACTTATTTCTAGGAGAAAAAATGGTTTATATTATCATAGTGGCATTATTTAGCATTGTTGTGTTCATCTTAAATGTAAAAACTAAATTTCTTTGGAAAATACAAGCTTATCAAAAATGGAAAGATGTTCAACCCGATATCAGGCAGATTCACTCAATGTATTCTCAATACTGTATAGAAGGAAAACAAGTCGGTTGGTTCAATAAAAATATATTTAAAGAAACTAAATCCCAATTATACCAACATAGAAACAACATTATGAATTATATAGATTTCTGTGAATCAAAAAATCTAGAACCTAAAATTCAACCTAAACCACTTATGAATGAGATTGAAAAAGTTGAGGATGCAATTTTAAATCCTAATGATTTGTTAAATAAAGAACTAAATAAAGCAGAAAAAAATTATGATGAGGAATATAAACTAATTAGTTCTAAGGGAAAAACTCTATTAAAAGAACGACAAGAAACCGTACGTCTTATTTCAAATGTCGAGAGCTTGATAAATAGTATCGCCTTTCACCAAAAAGAATTCGAAATAGATTTCAAGGAAATAAAAATAGAAAAACAAAACTTCCAAGGAGTAATAGAATTTGCGAAAGAACAAAGTGAAAATCTTGAAAGAAGTAGCAAATTAATTGGGGCTGGTTTAACTGCTGGAGGCGTTGTCGCTAGTACAGCACCTACCGCAGCAATGTGGGTGGCGACAACTTTCGGTACAGCCTCTACCGGCACTGCTATTTCTGCTTTAAGTGGGGCAGCAGCATCTAACGCTGCCATAGCTTGGCTTGGTGGTGGTGCCTTAGCCACAGGTGGTGGAGGAATGGCTGCAGGTCAAGCTCTATTAGCTCTTGCAGGTCCTGTAGGTTGGGGAATTGCCGGAACTACCCTACTAGCAAGTGTTTTATTAACCGTAAAAAAAAGGTTTAAACTTCAAGAAAAAAAGAAAGACGAAATAATAAAACTTCAAAATCTTACTAACGAACTTAGAAAAGTAGGAGCAAACATAGAACAACTAATTGATCAAACGGTTTCACTAAAGGTAGAACTTTCTCAACAATTTCAAGAGTGTCTGCACTATGACTCTACTAACTATTCAACTCTTAACTCTGAAGACAAGCAGATACTTGCAGCATTGGTTAACAACACCAAGACTTTGTCTAAAATGCTCAGTAAAACAGTAGAAAGTAATACATAATGATTTTTAAAAGAGTGATAAAAAGTAATGAAGAGCAAGCAATTGCATCATGGACGAATTACATAAATCAAGTTAGACTAGATAACCTATTAAAGAATCTCCAGAATCAAAATCAAAATTTTAAGGATGCAATAAACACACTAGATTCTACTATGCATCAGATAAATAAGTCGATTATAGAACAGAATCGTGGTGGGACAAAAGGAATGCATGGTTTTATTGCTGAGGTTGCTGAATGTGGGATTGGAAATGCAAGAGAACAGATATTAGGAGAAGCTCCTAAATATGTCTGGATTAATGATAATGGTCCTTCCGATTTTGTCCGTGATGGAATTGAAATACAGCAAAAGTTTGTAAATTCTGGCAATCATTTATCATTATTTGCTATCAAACAACACTATGAAAAATATCCTTGGTTTCTAGATGGAGGTAGAAAATATCAAATACCTGCTGATCATTATGAAAAGATAAAAATGTTGCTATCCATTTCTGAAAATCAAGCCAATCAGATAGGAACTAAAACCGGTGAATTCTCATTAAAGCAATGGAAAGAAGTAAATCAATTCTTCGCAATAGGAAACATCAAACTTTCTGATATAGAACCTTCGAAAGTGAGTTACAAGGAGGTACAAAGGAATCAAATCAATACCACTATTTATAATGAAAAAGGGAATATAAAGGATATTGATACTAGCATTAGAAGAGATATGTACGATAAAAGCAAACCTACTTTAAAACAGGGAGCCTATCTATCCGCTACAGCGGCTGCTCTAGAAGGAGGAACTGCTTTTATAACAGGAATCATTAAAAAAAAGCGCTTAGGGAAAGCTATTAGTGAGTTTACAAAAGATGATTGGCTTGATATCTCTAAAGATAGTGGAATTGGAGCTATTAAAGGAAGTACTCGAGGTGTTACCATCTATGCCCTAACAAATTACACAGCCACTCCTGCAGCAGTAGCAAGTTCATTGTGCACTGCTTCATTTGGTATCGCTGAAGAAGCATACAAATTCCGTAAAAACTTAATCACAAAAGAAGAATTTTTACTAAATTCGCAAATCTTATGTATTGAAGTATCAGTTAGTGCATTATCCTCAATTCTAGGACATGCTATAATTCCAATACCTATTTTAGGAGCGGTTATCGGAAATACTATAGGAACTTTCCTATATGAAATCTTTAAAGATAATCTCACAATGAAAGAAAAATTACTAATAGAAGATTACTTAAAAGAGATACAAGAATGTGGCATTTTTTTAGAGAATGAATTTGAATTATATAACCATCAACTTCAGAGAGAGATTAAGAATTACTATAAACTTTTAGGAAAGGCATTTTCTCCTGACTATAATATCGCTTTTCAGGGATCTATAGAATTAGCAGTAAGTTGTGGTGTTGATGAGGTGGATATACTAAAAAATGAGGAGGAAATTGATAATTACTTCACCTAGCTAAAAGTTCAATGGATTAGGGAGACATTAGGTAGCCTCATATTACCTTGACTAGCTTTTGCTATAACATTTTCAAATATGATGACAAAAAATCCGTCCCCACTTTTTTACGAGTAGGACGGATTAAATATGTTATACAAACCATCAGCTTTTTAACAATTCTACATAAGGTAGTTGTTGATTCAACTACCTTATTTCTATGCTGATTAGAACAAATTTGACATGGCTACAACTGCGATTATCTGATATAGAGTATTATATAAACTGATTTCTCCTACCCTTTATCCACAATCTTAATACGGCTACTGCCATCATGCGACTTAATGATAGCTAATTGTTGGGCAATGCCTTCTTTCATGTCGTCCACGTGACTGATGACACCGACCATACGGTTTTCACCGATTTGTTCCAGAACAGCGATGGCCTTGGTCAGGGCTTCCTTATCCAGTGAGCCAAACCCTTCGTCGATGAAGAGAGCTTCAACAACAGCACCCTTGCTGGTATTTTGCACCACCTCTGAGAGGGATAGGGCAATAGCCAGTGCAGCGATAAAGGTTTCTCCTCCAGACAAGGATTTAACGGAACGCTCGCTACCTGTCAGCTGGTCATAGACGTTGATGTCCAAACCAAAGTGATCACGCGCCCGACGTCCTTCTTCACTCAGAACAAAGGAATAGCGGTTATCCGTTAAAAGACCGATGTAGTTGGCATTGGCATAGTCCAAGATTTGTTGGAAATACTGACGGATAACATAGACTTCAAGATTGAGTCGCCCAGTGAGAGCTGTATTTTCTCCCTTAACCACCTTGACCAGATCACTGAGTTCTTGATGAGCTTTAAAGGCCTCTTGATTACTGTCTTGAAGGGTTTTGGCCGCTTGGTAGGTAGCCGTCGCATCCTTAAGCCCCTTCTCCATGATAGAAACCTGAGCCAGCTGCTTATCATAGCTCTCCTGACAATCCTCTACTGCTTGTGTTAGATTGCCAAGATCCGGCTTTTCTTGGTCTTTGATAAGCTCTTGACCCTTGACAATCTGCGCCTTCAACTCTTGTTTAAGAGTTTGGTAGCTTGTCAATTGAGCCTGAAGCTTAGGAATCGCTTGCTTATTCACCTCAAGAAGCCAAAGCTGGATTTGCTCTAGGTCATTAGTGAGGGCCCCTTCAGCCATAAGACTTTGGTTTAGTTCAGCCGATAAACGCTTAGTTTCTTGGCTAGCATTTCTTTAGACTTGGTTAGGCTCTCAAGTTGCCCCCTGATGCCTTGAATGTCGGCATGAAGTTGGTTGTAGGCTTCAGTATTTTCCTTGACTTGCTTATTGTAGAGGTCCAACTCTTGCTTTGCTAGGGAAATACGTTCTTGATAAACCTCAACAGATTCAAGCTCTTGATGAGCTTCTTGTAACTCCTTAAGACGCTCCTTAGCTTGATCGAGAGTTGCCTTAGCCTCTTGATAGCTCTTAGCCAAATCTGTCGCTTTTTCCTGAGCTCGTCCTAACTCATTTTGATAATGGACACGGTCTGCCTCTTCCTTCTCATAGCGTTTTTGGAGTTCTTGATAATGCTTCTCAACAGCACTCAACAAGGCTTGTCCACGGTCAGCTCCATAGTCCTCTGAAAAATCAAAATCAAACTGTCCCTTAACTTGCTCTTCGAGTTCTTGATAGTGTTTTTCAAGAGTTAACTTAACTTTAGCCACTTGGTCAAGCATATCTTGGCGCTTAGTCTCAACTTCACTCAAGGTAGCCTGGCGATTTGACAAGGTAGCGACTTGCTTTTCTTTTTGAGCTTGAAGTTCCTCCACCTGGTCCATGAGATCCTTCAAGGCCGCTTCATCAGCCTGTGTCCCATCGACCTTAGGATGTTCCAAGGAACCACAGACCATACAGGGCTGTCCATCCTCTAATTCTGCCTGCAACTGAGCAATCATGAGTTGACGACGTGAAGCCAAAGTCGTTCTTAACTTCTCTTCCAATCTTTTGAGAATTTCTTGAGCTTGATCACTATCCAAAGATAAGGTTTGATGACGCTTTTCCGTCTTTGCCAACTCCTGATTCAAGCCCTCTATTTCTTTAAGATCCTGAGCCAGCTGCTTATCCACACTGTAGCCCACAGACTGGAGGAGTTTTTCAGCCTCATGCAAACTCTCTAAACCAAGACGATTGGCCTCCAAATCTGACAAGGACTGGGAAAGGAGCTCAATCTCTTTCGAAGCCCGCTGATAGGTTTCTTCTAACCTCTTGTAGTTAGCACTCGACTGTTTGATTTTCTCCTGCTCTTGGGCAAGACTCTGGGCATAGATAATAGCCTCTTTCCACGCTTCCAGTTTCCCTTCTTTTTGAAGAAAATCCTCAGATTGAGTTGCAAGCGTCTCTTTTTGAGCCTTGACTTCCTCAAAAGCCTGCTCCTGAGCACTTAGCGCCTCCTGAGCAATTTCAAGGTCTTGCTCTACTTGCAACAACTGCTTCTGATACTGCTTCAAGCTGCTGATGGTTTCCTGCAGCCCTTGGGCGAACTGCAATTCCTCCAGATGCGATTTCGCCTCTGCTTGTCCCTGAGCCCCTTCCTCAATTTCTAGACGGTAACGCTCCTTGGCTTGCTCCAATTCTTGGAAAATCTTTGCTACATCTTGTGCAGTTTGTAAGCTCTTTTGCAGCTTAGCCAAATCCTCATGGGCATCCTTCAAAATGCTTTTCTGCTCTTCAAGATTTTCTTGACGTTGTGCCAAAAGTTCTTCGAGGCGTGCTAATTTTTCAGAAGCTGGTGTTTGGGCCAAAACAGCTAATTCTTCCTCAGACCAAACCTGACTGGCAAAATGGCCATCTAACTGAGCCTGGCGCTTCTCCATATCCTTGTTGCTCTGACGAAGACGCTCTTCCAAGCTCTTTTGAAAACGGTCAAAAATACCTGTTCCAAAGATTTTCTTCAAAATTTGAGTCTTGGTCTTGGAATCTTCTTTCAAGAAACGGCTGAAATCATTTTGCGGAAGGAGGATAATCTGTTTGAACTGCTCGGCATTGAGACCCAAAATCTGCTCAATCTGGTCACTCACTTCCTTGATTTTATCCCCAAGCTTTTCAATTTCCTGACCACCAATCTTATCCACAATGACTAAGGAAGCCGTTGCTTTTTGTATGGTCGTACCACCACCCCGCTTGGCCCTCTCCTGCTGGAGAACTCGCTCAATGCGATAAAGGTGGTTGCCCTGTTGAAAGTAAAAAGTCACCTTGGTCAAATCATCCTCTGGACCAGCAAAGGTCGACCGCATCTCCTCAACATTACGATCACCACTGGTCGTCGCAAACAAGGCCACTGTCATAGCGTCAAAGAGAGTACTCTTACCAGCCCCTGTGTCACCACCAATCAAAAAGAGGGGAGCATGGTCAAACTGGGTGAAATTGATGACTTCCTTACGATAAGGTCCAAAATTGGTCAATTCTAACTGAACTGGTCTCATTGTCGGCTCCTTCCAATCTCCTCAAAAATACTTTCCACAAGGGCCTTTTGTCTCTCAGACAAGACCTCGCCCCCAGTCACTGTCTGGTAAAAATCAGAGACAATTTCCTGCGGCGACTGCATTTCCAAATCTTTTAAGTGCTGATCGACGGTCAGGCTTTCTTCCCTGACATCACCCAAACGACTGAAAGTGATTTCTACAATATCTGTCCCATAAATTTCTTCCAGACGGGCACGCACATTGATACCCTCTAATTCCTTACGACTGGACAGTTGAATATCAAAGGCAAACCAAGCCTTTTGACAAGGCTGTTCCTTATAAAATTCAGGTGACATCAAGGTTTCAAAAGGCGCCTGCAAGGTCAAAATCGGCCGTCTGACCTCTAAAGAATGGAAGGTCTGAGACAAGTTACCAGTCGCATCCAATTCAAGAATATAAACACCCTTTTCTTCCTTACGTTTGGCTTCTTTAACATTAAAGGCGACTGGACTGCCTGAATATTGCACGCGCTTGGTCGGACTGGCAAAGCGGGTATGGATATGCCCCAAAGCCACATAATCGAAAGCCTTGAAAAGGTCACTGGTCACATTGGTAAGACCACCCACCGTATTGCTGGTTTCAGACAGCATCAGTTCTCGAAGACTTTGACCATCTTGGTCATCTTTCTTAGAAACCGCAAAATGCGTCACCAAGACATGGGCCTTGTCAGGATCAAAGGCTTTTTCCATATCCTCAAGAATGTAGGCCAAGGCATCACCAATCCCCTGAATCTCTTTATCCCCATCATCCTTATAATAAATCCGAGCATCAATAGGATCGATAAAGGGAAGAAGAAAAATCTGACAATCCTCCAACTCAATCGGCTCAAAGGCCTCCTCCAAACGTGTGCTTAAATGAAGACCCTGAGGTTGAAAAAAGTCTCGCCCAAAATGCAAGCGTTCAGCCCCATCGTGATTGCCACTGATGGCATAGACAGGAATCTGCTCCTCTAAGACCAAACGTGCCAAAGTCTTATTAAAAAGTTTAATCGCATCCACAGGCGGCACCGCACGGTCATAGAGATCCCCAGCAATGATGACCCCATCCACCTGTTCACGAATTGCCAAATCCACTATCTGTTGGAAGGCCCACTCCTGCTCCTCCAGCAAAGACCAGCCATTGAGGGTTCGCCCCACATGCCAATCTGACGTATGTAAAAACTTCATGACAGTCTCCTCATTCGTTTTGTCTTACTCTATTGTACCTTATCAAGCCGAATACTGCTTAAAAGATTCATGGCTTTGATAGTTTTCCCACTTTTTATCTAAAAAGACCAAAAAATCTCTCCCGAGCAATTCACTCGAGAGAGATTTTATTTTTAGAATTTATGAGAGATAAGGTGTGGAAATCTTAGTCTTGGTTTTTACGACGATTCATAGCCGCAAGTCCTGACATGAGTCCCATAACAACAACACCCATTGCTGCGAGGTTGTTATCTGTCTCACCTGTTACTGGCAATTGTTCGTCGCCTTCTTTAGCTTTATCAGAACCATCTGCCTTCTTACCATCTTTGTTTCCAGATTTCTTCTTATCTGAACCTTTACCATCTGAAGCACCATCGGCTGCTGAACCAGATCCAGAACCTTTAGAACCCTTAGATCCGTTTGAAGTTGCTTTGACAGCTTTAGATGTTGAGCTTCCAGATTGTCCGCCATTACCGTTTGATGGTGTTGAGCCATCTTCGACCTTACGGTAGATGTAAGTCACGACTGTTTGACCTTCTGTCATCTTGTCTGTAGATTTACCTTCTTGACGAATCAATTCGTATTTCACACCGTTACGGTAGATGTAGCGATCACCATGAACATCAACTTCAGCACCAACAGAGTTAGTGATAACAAGTGGCATCTTGATTTGGTTACCATACTCATCACGATAGATAACGACGATAGTACCAACTTCTTTGTTCACTGCTGGTTTAGCAGGTTCTGCGTTAACAACCTTGTAAACAACCTTTGTATCTTCACCTGGGTTGCTTGGTGTCACACCTGTCTTATCAGCCTTGTAACCTTTCACTTCAGGAACAAGGGTCATAGCAGCCTTAGTTGGATCGTTAGGATCATTTGTGTAAGAAACTGCTTCAACACCTGGGATTGGATTACCTTTCGTCAACCGCAATAATCTTACCAAATTTAGTATAAGTAACAGTCTCAACCTTGCTGTCCATAGTCACATCTTGAGAAGCCACACGACCTTTATCAGCGAAGTAACCGTTAACCAATGGTGTGATGACGAGGTCAAACTTAGTCTTATCTGCCTTCCATTCACCTGCTGTAAGAATGTCACCTGTTACAGAGTCAAGCGTCAATGAACGTTTCCATTGTGCCTTTTGAACACTGTCTGCTGGCAATTTAGCATTGCTATCTTTGCTTGCATAGTGAACAGTGTATGTCACATCTTTAAGGTAGGCATCCTTAGCTGGCCATTTTGGACCGTTTGGTTGGTTAGGATAGATTGGTGTTCCTGGTTCGTGAGCATTGTCTGGATTAAAGTCAAGTGCTACACGTTTGAAGCTTACTGTCCAAGCTTGGTCAACTGTGCTGTCCAAGTCGAATGTTGCACCAGCTGGGTAACCATCTGTTACAAGGACATAGCCAAGGTCTTGATAATGTTTGATACGTTCAGCTGTTGAATAGTTAACTGCTTCACCAGACTTACCAGCCAAGGCAACAGTTTCAAGGGTTGAACCACTTGTTTCATCGCGGTAAACAACACTTGCTTTTTGGTCATTCTTAACGTAAACAACCTTAGTATCGCTAGACAAGTCACCTGGTGTTGCAGGGACTACCTTAGCAGTGTAACCTGGGATAGTTGGCAAGTTCTTATCAACTGCAATCATCTTAGTTGGATCGTTAGGATCATTGATGTAGGCAGTATCAGACACACCTGCAATTGGGTTACCATTTTCATCAACAATGACGAATTTACCAAAGGCTTTGTAGGTTACTGTATCAGTTGCTTCTGGAGCATCTGGAGTAACTGTCTTACCACCTGCTACGGCTTTATCGGCAAAGTAGCCATTCACAACAGGAACCTTAACTGTACCGTAAGTATGGCTAGTTTCGTTCCAAGTCACCTTACCAGTCGCTTGGTTATCCTTACCTGCAAAGGTATAGTCAGATTTCACATCTGCAGCTGGTGTTTTATCGCCAGCACCTTGGAAAGTTACAGTTTGTTTGGTCGCCTTAGTCACATCGTTAACGATTGCTACGTAAACGACACGAGTGTCTTCACCTGGATTTGATGGTGATGCAGGGATAACTTTAACAGTGTAGCCAGGAATGCTTGGAAGCGTCTTGTCGATGGCAATCATCTTAGTCGCATCATTAGGATCGTTCGTGTAGGCAGTTGTTGATACACCTGGAATTGGATTTCCATTTTCATCCACAGCGATAAATTTACCAAAGGCTTTGTATGTCACTGTGTCTGTTGCATTTGGTGCATCCGGAGTAACTGTCTTACCACCTGCTACAGCTTTATCGGCGTAGTAACCAATAACAACTGGAGTCTTAACTGTTCCATAAGTGTGAGTCGTTTCAGTCCAAGTTGTTGTATTAGTTGTAGGATCTTCTTTACCGTTGAAGCTAAAGTCATTTGAGTGTTGGCAGCTGGTGTCTTCGTATCAGCACCAGTGTATGTCACTGTTTGACTTGTTGCTTTAGTAACATCTTTAGTGTCTTTTTCCACGATAATGTGGTAACGGTAACCTGGAGCTAGGTATTGACCACCACCATTGGCATCAATCGAAGCATCCAAACCTTGCGAACCGTTGGCAAATTGAACAAGGTCAACGACACGGCTTTGGTTACGGTCCCAAGCACGTTCTGAACGGATAGTTGCAATACCGTTGTTATAGTCGTATTGACGTTCTGACTTCAAGACATCTACGTAAGCATTAGCTTTAGATTTGTCAGCAGATGCATACTTGATGCGGTATCCTGCTGGTACTGGTGGAAGTTCTGTTACACCAGCATCGTAGATTTTATTGTAAGTCTTACCGTTTGCTGTGATTGTTTCAGTTGAGTTATTGATACGGTATGTTGAAGATCCAGGAATCTTGTTTCCTGCTTCATCGACATAGTCAATAATACCAAGGTTAGCGTAGTTAACAACAACCATGTAATTACCGTTTGTAACGTAGTCATAAGGTCTCATTACTCCACGGTTATCACGACCGACTTTGAGGTGGTTGATGTAATCAATATTAACAAAGTATTGTTGACGCTCTGGCAAATAGGCAAGTTTGTAGCCAAGGTTTGTCAAGTCAGGGTTTGTTGAGCCTGCTCCAGCATTTGTCAAAACAGCAACCGCATCAGCTGTACGAAGGCTACGGTTTGATACCGCAAGTCCCATAGCATTGATGAGATTTTCAGAGTTAAGACTTGCTTCAGCAGCATTCAATTCACTACTTGTTACAGCTAACTCGCTAGTCGCTACTTTAAGGACGCTATTTACAGCGTTAGTTGTAGACTCTGCACTTGCAGTTTCTGCTGCAGTCGCAACTGAAGCAGCCGCACTTGTTGGTGCTGATACTTGACCAGCAGCTGGAGTTTCTGCTACAGCTGTTGAGTTAAGAGCTTGTGCACTAGTAGCTACAGATGAAGCAGTCGCTGCTGCAGACTCAGAGCTCGCTTGCGATGCAGCCTGAGAAGCTGCTTCTGAACTAGCTGCTGTTTGACTAGTAGTTGAAGCTGCTTGGCTGTCTTGAGTTGCTGATTGTGGTTGTTCACTAGCCAAGGCCACAGTAGAGACTGAACTTGGTGCGTTTTCTGTTGTTGCTGGAGCTACTGATGCTGTTGTTGGCGTTGATTGCTCCACGACGACATCTGGCTCAGCAGTTGTTTCCATACCTGCGGTAGTTGGTGCTACCGTTTCATCAGCTTGGGCACCCTGTGCATTTGAGAAGATTGAAACTCCCAAAAGTACAGAGGCTACACCAAAGCTGTATTTTCTTAATGAAAAACGTTGGCGTTTATTAAACATATCTCTCATAATAATAAATTTCCTCAATATCCAAATTACTTTATATACAGTTTCCATTTTATACTATAATTATTAAATTGTCAAATATATACTAATAATTGTGTAAAAGTTTAACTTTTATTAGAGAATATTAATTTAAAACTTTTATCTAAGTGCTTTGAAACTTCAAAACGTTCGTGCTTTTATTTAGCACAATTCCCTATTTTGTCAGTTTTATAATTTTTAAAATACTTTTATATGAAAGCATCTTTTATTAAAAACCTTCGTCACTCTAACCTTATTTTTTAGTTTTGGTGATATTTATTAAAATACAAAACTCTCTCCCTTCAAAAAGAAAACGTTTTAATGGCTCAACCCACATCTCTCTCAATCCCTTGCCAATACTGACCTAGAGGCTCCTACTTCCCATATTCTCAACAGATTCAAAAATCCCTTTGGCATTTACCAAAAGGGATTCTTTCACCTATTATTTGAAAATAGAACTTGTGAAACTGTCTGTCTCTTGTAGGAGTTTCTTATAGACAGCTTCTTTGAGTTTTGTCGTATGGCTTGTAGATACAGATTTATTGCCATTATTATCTGTTTTAAGACTTGCAGCGTCTTTGGCGACTGCCGCTTTAAACAAGGCTAACAAATCATCGTAAGAACTTACTGATGTGCCATCAATCGTAACTGTCGTCAAACCATGTGACGCTTTTTCTTTGACTTCTTTGAAGTAAGCTTTCTTGAAGTCTTCTAGGGAGTTGAACTGACCATCAGAAATCTTGTTAATGATAAAGTCATCACCAAGGGTGTTCTTACCAGCCGCTTTTGCTTCTTGTTTATACTTGTTGGTCGCATAACCTAAGAAGCCTTTCATAGCCGTAGTAACCCCAGAGTCTGAAGGTATTGTGCTTGAAGGACATAGCACCTGGAGAGCCCTCGCTGGTATTACCACCATAAATCGCAGACATCATAGGCACATTGACATAGGCAGAAGAGAAGTCCTCAGGTTTATAAACACCATTGCCAGGTCCTCGATTGGTCATGAAGTTATTATCCACAAGGTCATCAATAGAGGTCAAGTTAATTGCCTTTTCGCTATCACTTAGAGCACGCACCTTGTCGTATTGGTTTTTACTATTGCCTCGTAGCTGTTTATCAACCTTCTTGAACCATGCGTTATTGAGCTCTTGCTTGCCTTGACTGAGGACTGCTTCTCCTTCCAGCGAATCAAGAAGCATGAGGGTGTCGTTGTAGCCCTTCATGTAACGGTCAATGGCTTCACGAGAGTTCAACTTGTTTGGATTGGTGTTGTACCACTGATTACCATCGTTTTCTCTTTCAAAGGCCATGTTAAGTCCTAAGGCACCGTATTCACCCTGGTGACCCTGAGTCGCTGGTGATTGCAACATTCCTTGGGCATAGGCTTCAACATCTGTTCCCTCACGACGACCAAACCTCCAAAGTAGGCAATACGGTCATTGATATGAGTTGTTTCATGGGTAAAGGCTGATGCACCGTACTCGCTAATCATATTAGACATGACGAAGGTAACCTTGGCACGATTATCATATGGATTGTCGTAGATGGCAGCATAGGCACCAGCCATAGCTCCATTATCACCGTAGTACTCACCAACTGGTCCATAGATTTCACGGATTGGCGCATAGACTTCCGTACTGTTCTTGAATTGGCCGTAGCGCTCTGGCCAACCTGGCCAACCATGCCCCCAGACATAGAAACCTTCCCAGATTGGATTGACAATGTCTTTGAACAATTTGTTTTTAACATTATCTGCAGCCAATCTTTGCCAGAAATCAAGATAGTTAATCTGACGTTGAGCCGCTAGATCAATCTCAGGTTTCAACTTCTCTAGGGTTGTGTTGTACTTGTTAGCTGTACCATAAGACATGGTGTCATAGGTAGAAATCAAGAACATCTCTGTCTTATCAAGGTTCAACAATGGCAAAATCATCTTGCGGTGGAGACCACGGCTGAGGTTGTCATAAACACGATACTTGTGCTCACCAACACCTTCATTTTGAGAAGCCTTCTCTACAACGTAGACCTTATCCTTAGCGGCATCGATAAACCAATCATTCATATTGTCGATAGTGGTAAAGAGTTTTCGGTTGTAGTTGAGGAAGTCGGTCAGATCACTAGAAAGGGTAGTCTTAGCGAGAACTTCACCAAAGGCATCGTAGGTTCTTGAACCACTGATATTATTTTCTTTAGAGCCAATCTCAATCAAACGGTCAAGGACATCCACATTTTTACCATAGAAATCTGGTTTGAAGAGCATGATTTCTTTGATATTAACATCATCAAACTTCACACCGTAATAACGATTCAAGTAGGTCAAACCTAGCAAGAGGGCTGCTTTATTTTTCTCGACCTTGTCAAGAATCATTTGTTGGGCAGCTGGTGATTGGTTAAGCTGGTGATCTTCATTTTGAACCAGCTTAGTCACAAGGGTCGTCAAATTAGCCTTAACAGCCTCAAAACTTTCTTCTAAGAAGAGGTTCTTGATAGCATTAACCTTGTTTGGACCTGTACGGCCAAGTTTTTGGTAAATCGGATCAGACTGCAACTCAATCGGTTTAAGGATATTAACGATGCCATTGATAAGGCTCGAGTGGTCTTTTTGAACGATGTTAGGAGTATACTTGATTTCTAAATCAGTGACAGTATATTCCTTAACATTGCTCAACCCTTCTGAACTCTCTGAAAGCTTGAAGTAGTCTTTGGTACCATCAGCATAATGAACAATAATTTTATTAGCGGCACTTAGGTCAGTGACAAAATTACTGTCATTCATTGGAGTTACTGAGAGCACATCTTTAGTGTTCAAGTTGTGATCCTTAGCCAGTTTGTTTGCTTGGTAAACAATATAATCCTTGTTATAGAATGGCTGGAATTTCTCAATATTCTTGTATGCCTGCTTGTATGCTGGATTATAGTCTTGAATATTGACAAAATCTGCTTGACTAGAAACGTTATTAAGGGTGTTCAACGCGTAAGGCTCGCTGACAAATGTATCAGCTGTAATCTTGTAACCTTCAACACGCTTGGCAGCTTCTTCCTTAGTCAAATGTTTGAGTTTTTTCGGATTCTTGGTATCTTTGCCTGTGCCATCTTCGGCCGAGCTATAACCAACAACGCCAAAGAGATCTTTGATGTATGGACCACCATCTTCATCATTGACATCATTTGAAGCAAAGATTTCTTGGCCTTTAATAACCTTGGCATAGGTCACGTTGTCTTGAACAGCACCGTATGGCCATGTCTTAGCGACAATACCACCGACATTTCGTGTGTTTTTGACATCAAGAACACCCTTGGCTACTGAATTGGTCACCTTGGCCTTAGTTCCTGACTTCCAACTGTTAAGCATGTAAGTAACAAATGGCACTAGCATACTTGCATTGGCATTTTGAGCTGTAATGGTCGCATCGACATAGGCTCTGTTAACGAATCCCATGTAGTTTGAACCAGCAATTCCACCAACTGTCGAGTTATTACCGACAGAGTCAATCTTACCGACAAAGGCGACATTCTCAATCTTGCCATCTTCATCAATCTTATTGACGATACCAGCCACGTCATTGTTACCAGTAACTGAACCAGTCACCTTAACATCTTCAATCAGACCTTTATTTTTAAGGTTAAATCCAACCGTCGCGATTTGATTTTGGCCAGGGCGATTGATATCTACATTTTCAAAGTTGATGTTTTTGATAGTTCCGCCATTGATAACATTAAACAATGGATGCTCTAAGTCATAGATGGCAAAGCGTTTGTCACCATCGCTGAGCAACTTACCAGTAAATTCTGTCGTAATGTATGATTTGCCGTTTGGAACGACGTGACGAGCACTCATGCTTTGACCAAGTCTAAATTCACCTGATGGATTTGCTTGAATGGCATTGACCAAGTCAGCAAAATCAAAGTAGACATTGGCTTGGCTAGCCTTAGGTTTCTCAATGTAATAGCTATAGGTTTGGGCAAAATGGTTTTGGGCATCACGTTGAACCAAATTGTCCGCTTCTGCAGTTACCTTATAAACCGCCTTGCCATCCACTGTTGTTTCTTCGATAGCTTTCACTGCCAAGTAAGTCGTCTTTTGATCCGCAGAAGTCAGTTTCAAGTAGTAATTCGTGAGATCCTGAGGCACAGCTGTCAGACGAGTCTCATCCACTTCTGTTTGATTGTCATACTTGATCAAATCTGTACGTGCAAAATCTTTAAGCTCAACCTTCTTGAAATCCAGTTGGAGAGTTTGGTCTGCCAAGACCTGACTCTCCTCACCATTGCCACGATCAAAGGTCATGGTTGTTGTGAGAGTATATGGCTTGTAATAGTCTAAGTTTGTTAAATCAGCAGTCAAGGTCGTGCTAGGAATATCAAGCGTTTGAACAACTTGCCCATTCTGCTTGAGGACCGCCTTAATAGTCGTGATAGCTGCTGAACCTGGATTAGTCAAGTTGTAGCTAAGTTTAGCACTGCGACCCAAATCATCCTTGCCAATCTGTGTCAGCGTAAGCACTGGTTTTTCAGATACCTTAGTTCCTTTGCGAACGATACGATCTTGGACAGGCACTAGCACTGTTTCAGTGACAGTTGGTTCTTCAGCAGTCTTGTTACCCTTAAAGGTCTTATAAACCTTGGTAATTTTATTTTGACCTTTTTGTCCTTCTTGAACAACCTGCAAGGTACCCTTCTCAAGTGTGTCATCTTCTTGGACAATTTCTTTAAATGGAAGCTCCACAATAGACTCTTCCGTCGTTGTGCCATCTAGAGGCTTGCTGCCACGACGGATTTTTCTAGGTTGTGGCACCTCAATAACCTTACCTGACACAATAGTCGGCTCACCAACCTTGACACCATCAATGGTTTGGTAAATTTTCTGGATTTCTTGGCTACCTTTTTGGCCCTCTTGTTCAACCACTTCTTCATCCACATACTTGCTATCATCCGTAATCACTTCGATAGGATAATCGATGGCTTGCGTTTCAGTCTCTGTGATACTGCCGACAACTGGGGTATGAACAGGATTCTCAGGTTGAACAAGGGCCTCACCTTCATGGCCTGATTCTTGTGTACCCTTGGCTTCCAGTTTGCCTGTATAGTCTGGATTTGCAGGTTGAACAGCTGCCTCACCTTCGTGACCGGATTCCTGTGTACCCTTAGCTTCCAGTTTACCTGTATAGTCCGGGTTAGCAGGTTGAACAGCTGCCTCGCCTTCATGGCCGGTTTCTTGAGTACCATTGGCTTCCAGTTTACCTGTATAGTCTGGGTTAGCAGGTTGAACAGCTGCCTCGCCTTCATGACCAACCTCTTGCGTGCCGTTAGCACTGATTGGGCCCGTATACTCTGGATTGGCAGGTTGAACCAATGCTTCTCCCTCATGGCCAACTTCTTGTGTGCCGTTAGCACTGATTGGGCCGGTATATTCTGGAGCGGCAGGTTGAACCCATGCTTCACCCTCATGACCAACTTCCTGGGTACCATTAGCACTTGTAGTATCGCTACTGATTGAACCAGTGTACTCTGGATTGGCGGGTTGAACGAGAGCTTCACCTTCATGGCCAACTTCTTGTGTGCCATTAGCACTGATAACACCAGTGTACTCTGGATTGGCGGGCTGAACTAGAGCTTCACCTTCGTGACCAACTTCCTGGGTACCATTGGCACTGATAACACCGGTGTACTCTGGATTGGCGGGTTGAACGAGAGCCTCGCCTTCGTGACCGACTTCTTGAGTACCATTAGCACTGATAACATCAGTATATTCTGGATTGGCGGGTTGAACCAATGCTTCACCCTCATGGCCAACTTCTTGTGTGCCGTTAGCACTGATTGGGCCCGTATACTCTGGATTAGCAGGTTGAACAGCTGCTTCACCTTCGTGACCTGATTCTTGCGTACCTTTAGCGCTAATTGGTCCAGTGTTCTCTGGGGTAGCAGGTTGAACTAGAGCTTCGCCCTCATGACCTGACTCCTGAGTCCCTTTTTTCCAACTGATTCCCTTACTATCCTTATCAGCTGTCCCCTGACTAACTGTATTATCTTCTTTTATTGAAGACTCAAGCCCTTGCAAAGTATTCTCCAAAGGTTGGTCAAGCTCCGGCTTAGCAGAGTAACGCAGATAACCCACATACTCATAACCATCGATGGCAATAACACCCTTAGCCAAATCTTCTTTATTTGAAACCGCAAGAGTTTGATTATAGGCCTGTAACTCCTTGTTTTGCAAGGCAAGAACCTCTATCGGCACAAGGAGACTTTGCCCTGCGGCCCCAATCAAGACCAAGCCAATAATTTTTTTACGATGTTTTTTTGAAAATAGCAACACAGCCATAGTCGCTGTTGCCAATCCCAAACCTGTCGCTGCCCAGTCAGAACTTCCTGTCTGAGGAAGAGTAGCTTGACTGTCTCCCTTACGTTTATAAACCAGATAAAAAGTGTCCTCATTTTGATATTCCTTAGGAATAGCATGTACCACTTGCTTCTGCTCTTCAGCTGTCAATTCATTTTCAGTAACATAGGCCAGATGTACCGATGCATCCGTAGTAACCTGGTCTGCCGATACTGGCTTAGACACGAAAAGACCACCTGCTAACAAGAATGTTCCGATAGCAACTGGTCCGACACCAACTGACAATTTACGAATGGCGTATTTTGTCACTTTTTCAAAAACATGATTTGCTTGTTTCATTCATAATCTTCCTATATGTTAATCGTTGTACCCCAAAGGCACTTCAAAAACGAAGACGTTACTGAAAAACACGCACTCTATACATTTATTATCCTTCTTCCGAAATCTATCATATCCTTTTTTTAATCTTTAGGCAAGTATTTTCTCTAATTTTTAATCAATATAAATAATTGTTCAGTAACCATACTTTTCTTTCATGAAAACCTCTAAAACCTTTTCATATAACTAATTATAAAGACTCTAACATTTGTAAAAATATTCTCTTGAAATTCAAAATAGTGATATATTTTGAGTTAAATAATTTTATAAATTATACTGATATCCCCATATATCTAACATTTTAATTAAAAAGATAAATAAAGACTACTAATTTTGACAAGAAAAAAAACGCAAGAACTTCTCTCGCGTTTTTTTTTCGCATTAATATTCCAGAGTTTACCCATTGGCTTGAGACATACTATATGGATAAACTAGCTAATAAATAGTTTACCAGAATATAATCTAAATAACAATCATCACATAATCTCATTATATAAATTCTTTCGTGTATGAAAGAATATAATTAGTCTCTTAAATTAAACATCCATTTATTATCAAAATATAAAATATTAAATTGTAACCATGCGTTGACGCCCCCTGAGATCACCTCAATAATAAATTAATAAATCTTAAACTATATTCTATTTTCTTATATAATTATAACTTAGTCTGAAAATTCACTTCACTATATCAGAAAATATTATTTTTATAAAAGTTGTTGCAAATTTCTCATTTCACTGCTATAATCACGTTAGTAGACTCATATTTAAATGAATTTATCCTTCCCCTCGTCTCTAATTAACTTCTATCTTAGAGACTTCACATTTAGCTTCTAACTAACATATTACTCATGTATGAGCTACTATTTAAAAAGGTTCTTTGTCAACTGTAGTGGGTGACGAAAAGCTAACATCTAGAGAGGACTAGATAGGTCTTCTCTTTTTCTATCATTTGTCAAGTATAATACGGTTTCTGACTCAACATTATTTCTGAAAGTGTATGAAGAGAATTTTTTGAGGGATAGTTCAAGCCGTTTTTTTCTGACATTTGAGCATATAAAAACGACACCTTATCTGGTATTTTTTTGAAACAAGGTGTTAGAATTATAGGGCATGGACGACTTTAATGACTTTGGGCTAAAGTATAGTCTTAAAGTTCATTATGCATTATAAGATAATACATTGTCCTAATAAGGCGATGTATAGAGGCAATCGTATGAGGCTTAGTTGAAGTTGTCTGCGATTGTCTTTTTCGTTTCTCATAGAAATCTGAGATATGGAAAAGATTGGTATGGCTAGCTGAAGCGATATTGTGAATACATTTGTGCAGAATTTTTTTCTTGCATAAGGATTCCCACGCTTAGTAATATGCTCTTGACCTAGGAAATCTCCTAATTCATAGTGTTTGAGATCAATACCGATAAAAAAACGTTGATTTGGTAAGCAGACTTAAAGCGACGAATGTCTCCTAATTCGCCAATAACGCTTGTAGCCGTTGTCTCTGCGATACCAGGAATAGAGAGAAGAATCTCATATTCAGGTAGAGGTTTAGCTAACTCTATCAACTGCTCTAAAATTTGTTCCCGACGGTTTGTCAACCTTATAAGTTCCTGTGCATTATACTTAACCTCTTCTATTATAGGAGAGGTTTTTGAAATGGCAGAATAAGATTGCTTTGCCAGTCCAACTAACTTCTCAGCCAAGTTACCTACTCTGTTCTCTGAAATGTGTTTTGTATGTTCAGAGTGATGAAAACAAGCTTCCTAAAGTTGATAAAATTTCTAAAACCGAAGCCCAGACGTTTAATATCTTTGATAAGCTTATTGATCCCCTCCAATTTTGCATTTGAGTACTGTGTTTCTAGCGCATTCTTGATGTATTGCTTGTGTCTAAGGAAAGTCCTAAAGACCGTTTGAAAGTAGTGATTGACCTTGCTTATATTCTCCTCTATGAGTTCAAAAAACTCATCCACTCTTTTTTCCCGAAAGTGAAAAAGCAAAAGCTGATAGAGGTTATAATAATCGGCGAGTTCTTCTGAGAACTTCAGTGTCTTCTCAACGACTTCATGTGGACATAATGTTTGATGGAAGGTTTTCGAGTGAAATGATTTACAAGATAACTTACGGCTGTCCTTTCGGAAGAGTCTCCAGTAATTTTTTAAAGCTCGATAAGGTAGTGACTTCTTATCAAATTGGTTCATAATGGCAATTCTTGTCTTTAAAAAGGCTCGACCAAGGTGCTGGATAATGTGGAAACGATCAATAATGATTTTGGCATTTGGAAAAAGCCTTCGAGCTAGTGGCATATAGGCTCCTGACATGTCCATCGTGATAAACCGTTCCTTTTGGCGTACTTTCAAACATCTGATGAAAAACCTTGGTTTAACTGCTCGAATTCGTCGCAAACGGTAGTATCCTTTCATGTTAGTATACGATAAACTATTATTATCCTTTCTCATCACTGTTCCTCCTTTTGTATATTAGTTAGTGGTCGGGAAACCCTATCTAATATTACACTTTAGGGGGCTTTTTTGACACATCGCTAAAAGCTTTTCGGAACCACTAGCATATCTAGTGGTTTTCGTGACACAAAAAGACTCACCCCTATCAGGGATGAGTCTTTAGGTTTGAAAACTTAGAAGACTATTTAAATCACTTCTATAAGAATATTTTATCTTAATCTTCTTTTCTACGTTTTCCTGCAATGGCGATTCCAGCTGCCGCTAGAATTCCACCAAGGACTACGCCACCGATAGATGCTTCGTCTCCTGTTTCTGGAAGTGTAGAAGCATCTTTTTCAGTTGCTGAAATATTTGCCCTAGTTTTAAGGTTCATGCGTTTCGCTGAAGTAGTTGATGACTCAACTTTGCCACTTAGTGTCGGTTTAACAACTGTTGGAGTATTCTCAGAACCCTTACCATTGTTAAAGGAATCTACTGTTCCACTTGTTGTGGCAAACATTGGAGCACTAGCTCCTGAAACATTACCTGCTAGGTCTGTCGCTTTCGCTGTCACAGTACCTTCTGGAATGTTAACTGTTGGAACTACTACGGCATGACCTGTTTCATCAGCTGTAGCTTCACCAATCTTGTTACCATCTTTATCGAACAATTCAACCTTAGTTCCTGGTTCTGCAATAACATCAATTGGAGTACGAGTGCCAGCCTTACCTGTAAGATCAGTAGTCACAACTGGTGCATCTGGAGCTGTCGTATCAGTTCCCTTACCTACAGTCACTGATGTTGGGTTAGAGGTGTTGTCTACGTCATCTGTTGCAGTGACAGAAACTGTGTCACCTTCCTTCAAACCACTTACTGGAACACTGAAGTTACCATCTTGGTCAGCTTTTAGCTGATACTTTAGAACCATCTGGAAGGGTTACTTCTACAGTTGAGCCAGCTTCGGCTGTTCCTGTGATTACTGTGTCACCAGCTTTAACTAGGTTCACAACTGGTGCTGATGGAGCTGTCGTATCAATTCCTTTACCTACAGTCACTGATGTTGGGTTAGAGGTGTTGCCTGCGTCATCTGTTGCAGTGACAGAAACTGTATCACCCTCTTTCAAACCGCTGACTGGTACACTGAAGTTTCCATCTTGGTCAGCTTTCGCCGATACTTTAGAGCCATCCGGAAGCGTTACTTCTACTGTTGAACCCGCTTCGGCTGTTCCTGTTACTGCTGTAGTACCTGCTTTAACTGGGTTTACAACTGGTGCTGATGGAGCTGTCGTATCAGCTGTTTTCGCTACGGTTACAGTTGTCGCATCTGATGTGTTACCTGCGTTATCTGTGGCTGTTACAGATACTGTCTTACCTTCTTCCAAACCGCTGACTGGAACGCTGAAGTTTCCATCTTGGTCAGTTTTTAGCTGATACTAGAGCCATCTGGAAGAAAGTGACTTCTACAGTTGAGTCTTCGCTTTCGGTTGTACCTGTGGATCGCCAAAGCACCGCTTAACCGTTCATAACTGGTTTAGCTGGCGCTGTGGTATCTGTTCGCAACTTTGCGCGCTTACATCTGATGTTTGACCATCTTCGTAGCTTTAGGCTGTTACATTACCGCTGGAATATCAACGGTTGGCGGATCGTAGCTTTACCATTATCGGCTGTTGTTTCACCAATTCAGTTACCATCTTTGTCGAACAATTTACCTTAGTGCCTGCGCTGCAGTCACTCAACCGGATCTTTAGTCTCGCTTACCCGTAAGGTCTGTATCGACTACTGCTGGCTTGGCTTAGCTTGTGCTGCTGCTGTAGCTTTTTGCGCAACATGGGCCCGATGTTTGACCATCTTCGTAGCTTTAGCCGTTATTAATACCGCTGAATATCAAATGGCTGGTGATCAGAAGCTTTACCATTTTCATCAGCTGTTGTTTTTCACCAATTCATTACCATCTTTTTGTCGAACAATTTACCTTAGTGCCTGGTGCTGCAGTCACTAACTGATCTTAGTTCTGCTTTTACCTGTAAGGTCTGTATCGACTACTGGTTGGTTTGGTTTAGCTGGAAGCTGTTGCTGTAGCTTGGTGCGCTTTGCATCTGATGTTTGATCATCTTCGTAGCTTTCTTTATTGTTACATTACCGGCTGGAATATTTCGTAACGGTTGGGAGTGATCGTAGCTTTTACCATTTTCATCAGCTGTTGCTCACCAATCTTGTTACCATCTTTGTCGAACACCCCACCTTAGTGTTCGGTGCTGGCAGTCACCAACCGGATTCAGTTCCCGGCTACCTGTAAGGTCTGTATCGACTACCGGTTGGCTTGGTTTAGCTGGGTGTTGTTGCCGTAGCTTCTTTGGTGCGCTTTATCTGGATGTTTGACCATCTTCGTAGCTTAGCTGTTACATTACCGCTGGAATATCAACGGTTGGCGATCGTAGCTACCATTTCATCATCAGCTGTTGCTTCTACCAATCTTGTTAAACATATCTTTGTCGGTCACCCACTAGTGCCCGGTGCCGCAGCGTCACCAACTGGATCTTTAGTTCGCCGCCACCCGTAAGGTCTGTATCGACTACTGCTGGCCGGTTTTAGCTGGTGTTGCTGCTGTAGCTTCTTTTGGTGCGCTTGCATCTGATGTTTGACCATCTTTCAGCTTTAGCTGTTACTACCCCGCTGGAATATCAACGGTTGGCGTGATCGTAGCTTTACCATTTTCATCAGCTGTTGCTCACCAATCTTGCAGTACTATCTTTGTCGAATAATTCTACCTTAGTGCCTGGTGCCAGTCACCAACTGACCCTTAGTTCCCGCTAATTCGTAAGGTCTGTATCGACTACTGGTTGGCTGGTTTAGCTGGTGTTGCTGCTGTAGCTTCTTTGTGCGGCATCTGATGTTTGACCATCTTCGTAGCTTTAGCCGTTACATTACCTCGCTGGAATATCAACGGTTATGCGTGATCGTAGCTTTACCATTTTTATCAGCTGTTGTTTCACCAATCTTGCCACCATATCTTTGTCGAACAATTTACCTTAGTGCTCTGGTGCCGCAGTCACTCAACTGATCTTTAGTTCCCGCTACCCGTAAGGTTGTCTGTATCGACTACTGGTTGGCTGGTTTTAGCTGGTATGCTGTTGTAGCTTCTTTCGCGCGCGCTTTGCATCTGATGTTTGACCATCTTTTCGTAGCTTTTGAGCGTTACATTACCGCTGAATATCAACAACGGTTGGCGTGATCAGAAGCTTTACCATTTTCATCAGCTGTTGCTTCACCAATCTTGTGCCATCACTACCTTGTCGAACAATTCTACCTAGTGCTCGGTGCTGCAGTCACTCAACTGACTTTAGTTCCCGCCACTCAAAGGTCTGTATCGACTACTGGTTGGCTTGGTTTAGCTGGTGTTGCTGTAGCTTCTTTTTGCGCGCTTTCATCTGATGTTTGATCATCTTCGTAGCTTTAGCTGTTACATTGTTCGCTGAATATCAACAACGGTTGGCGTGATCGTAGTTTACCATTTTCATCAGCTGTTGCTTCTCACCAATCTTAAATATCATCTTTTTGTCGAACAATTTCTACCTTAGTGCCTGCGCTGCAGTCACTTCAACCGATCTTTAGTTCCCGCTTACCTGTAAGGCTCCTTGTACTGACCATCGGCTGGCTTGGCTTAGCTGGTGTTGCTGCTGTAGCTTTTTGGTGCGCTTGCATCTGATGTTGACCATCTTCGTAGCTTTAGCTGTTACATTATCGCTGAATATCAACGGTTGGCGTGATCGTAGCTTTACCCATTTCTTTATCAGCTGTTGCTTCACCAATCTTGTTACCATCTTTGTCGAACACCCTACCTAGTGCCCAAAAGGCAAAAGTCACTAACTGGATCTTTAGTTCCCGCTTACCTGTAAGGCTGTCTGTATCGACTACCGGTTGGCTTGGTTTAGCTGGTGTTGCGCCAGCTTTTGCGCTTGCATCTGATGTTTGACCATCTTTCAGCTTTAGCTGTTACATTACTTCCTCGCTGGAATATCAACGGTTGGCGATCAGCTACTTCATTTTCACGCTGTTGCTTCACCAATTTGTGTTACCATTTTGTCGAACACCCTGGCTCCTTTAGTGCTCGGTGCCAGTCACTAACCGGATCTTTAGTTCTCGCTTACCCGTGCGTCTGTATCGACTACCGTTGGCTTGGTTTAGCTGGTGTTGTTGCTGTAGCTTTTGGTGCGCTTGCATCTGATGGGGTTTGACCATTTTCGTAGCGAATGTTTAATACCCGCTGGAATATCAACGGTTGGCGTGATCGTAGTTTTCACCATTTTTATCGCTGTTGTTTCAATTAATCTTAGAAAGTTACCATCATCTTTGTCGAACACCCTACCTTAGTGGCCTGGTGCTGCAGTCACTTCAACTGGATCTTTGAGTTCCCTCATGCACTGTGGCAATCTGTAATGACTACTGGTTGGCTTGGTTTAATGGTGTTGCTGCTGTAGCTTTTTGCGCGTGCGTGCTGTCTGATACTGACCATTCGTAGTTTTTAGCTGTTACATTACCTCGCTGGAATATCAACGGTTATGTGGATCGTAGTTTTCACCATTTCATCAGCTGTTGCTTCACCAATCTTGGTTACCATCTTTTGTCGAACAATTTACCTTAGTGCCTGGTGCTGCGTCACTAACCGATCTTTAGTTCCTCGCTTACCTGTAAGGTCTGGTATCGATACCGGTTGGCTTGCTTAGTTGGTGTTGCTGCTGCTGTAGCTTCTTTTGTGCGCTGGGTAATCTGATGTTTGACCATTTTCGTAGTTTTTAGGCTGTTACATTACCTCTTCGCTGGAATATCAACGGTTGGCGGAGATCGTAGTTTTACCATTTCATCAGCTGCCGTTTTCACCAATCTTGTTACCATCTTGTCGAACAATTCTACCTTAGTGCTCCGGTGCTGCAAGTCACTCAACTGGATCTTTTAGTCTCGCCACTGTGTAAGGTCAGTCTGTATCGACTACTGGTTGGCTTGGTTTAGCTGGTGTTGCTGCTAGCAGTTTCTTTGGTGCGCTTGCATCTGATGTTTGACCATCTGCAGCTTTATATTGTTACATTACCTTGAAGACAACGGTTGGCGTGATCGTTTCACCATTTCACCGCTGTTGCTTCACTCAATTTGTTACGGCCCGTTTGAACACCTCACCTTAGTGCCTGGTGCTGCAGTCACTAACCGGATCTTTAGTCTCGCCACTGTAAGGTCTGTATCGACTACTGCTGGCTTGGTTTAGCTGGTGTTGTTGCTGTAGCTCTTTCTTTTGGCGCGCTTGCATCTGATGTTTGGATCATCTTCGTAGTTTAGCTGTTACATTACCCGCTGGAATATCAACGGTTGGCGTGATCGTAGCTTTACCATTTTCAACAGCTGCTGTTTCACCAATCTTGTGTTAGCTCATCTGTCGAACCACCACCAGTGCCCGGTGCCGCAGTCACTCAACCGGATCTTCAGTTCCCGCCACCTGCAAGGTCCGTAATGACCACTGCTGGCTTGGCTCTAGCTGTGGTGTTGCTGCTGCAGCTTTTGCGCGCTGCATCCGATGTCGACCATCTGCAGCTTTCTTTAGCTGCAGTTACGCATTACCCGCTGGAATATCAACGGTTGGCGTGATCGCAGTTTTTACCATTATCAGCTGTTGCTTCATCAATCTGTGCTATTGCCACTATCTTTACCGAACACCCCACCAGTGCCTGGTGCTGCAGTCACTAACCGGGATTCAGTTCCCGCCACCAAAGGTTCGGTATCGACCACTGCTGGCTTGGTTTAGCTGGTGTTGCTGCTGTAGCTTTGCGCGCTTGCATTCCGATGTTTGACCATCTTTCGTAGCTTTAGCTGTTATGGACACCTCGCTGGAATAATAACGGTTGGCGTGATCGTAGCTTTTTTACCATTATCAGGCTGTTGCTTCACCAATCTTTGCCATCTTTGTCGAACACCCTACCTTTATGCCTGGTGCCAAGTCACTTCAACTGGATCTTTAGTTCCCTACCTGTGTAAGGTCTGTATCGACTACTGGTTGGTTTGGTTTAGCTTGGTGTTGCTGTTGTAGCTTCTTTTTGGTGCGCTTGCATCTGATGTTTGATCATCTTTCGTAGCTTTAGCTGTTACATTACCTCGCTGGAATATCAACGGTTGGCGATCGTAGTGCTTTTGGCCATTTTCATCAGTTGCCGTTGCTTCACCAATCTTGTTACCATCTTTTGTCGAACAATTTTACCTAGTGCCTGGTGCTGCAGTCACTAACCGGATCTTTAGTTCCTGCCACCCGTAAGGTCTGTATCGACTACTGTTGGCTTTGGTTTAGTTGGTGTTGTTGCCAGCTTTGCGCGCTGCATCTGATGTTTCTGACCATCTTCGTAGTTTAGCTGTTATTACCCGCTTGAATATCAACGGTTGGCGGACGCTTTACCATTTTCATCAGCTGTTGCTTCACCAATCTTGTTACCATCTTTGTCGAACAATTTCTACCTTAGTGCCTGGTGCTGCAGTCACTTCAACTGATCTCTTTAGTTCCCGCCACCTGTAAGGTCTGTATCAGATGCGTTTCGGCCTCAATGTTAGCTCTCATCCTTCTATGCTTTGACCATCTTTCGTAGCTTTAGCTGTTACATTACCCCGCTGAATATCAACGGTTGGCGATCGAAGTTTTACCATTTTCATCAGCTGTTGTTTACCAATCTTGTTACCATCATCTTGTCGAACACCTACCTTAGTGCCTGCGCCAGTTACCAACTGATCTTAGTTCTCGCTTTTACCTTGTAAGGTCTGTATCGACTACTGGTTGGGTTTGGTTTAGCTGGTGTTGCTGCTGTAGCTTCTTTTGGTGCGCTTGCATCTGAGCGTTTCGACCTTTCGAAGCCAGGCCGTTACATTACCCCGCTGGAATATCACTGGCGTGATCGTAGCCACCATTTTCATCGGCTGTTGCTTTCACCAATCTGTTACCACTTTGTCGAACACCCCACCTTAGTGCCCGGTGCCGTGTCACTTCAACTGATCTTTAGTTCCTCGCCACCTGTAAGGTCTGGTATCGACTACTGGTTGGCTTGGTTTAGCTGTTGCTGCCAGCTTTCTTTTGCGCGCTTGACCTGATGTTTTATCATCTTCGTAGCTTTAGCTGTTACATTACCTGAATATCTTCGCTGGCGTGACTGTAGCTTACTTTCATTTTACTGGGCTGCTGCTTCAATTAATCTGTGCCACTATCTTGTCGAACAATTCTAATTTTAGTGTTTGGTGCTGCAGTCACTTAATTGATCTTTAGTTCCCCGCTACCTGTGTAAGGTCTGTATCGACTACCGGTTTACTTAGCTGGTGTTGCCGTAGCTTTGCGCGCTTTGCATCTGATGCTGTTTGACCACGGTAGCTTTAGCTGTTACATTACCGCTGGAATATCAACGGTTGGCGTGATCGTAGCTTACCATTTTCATCAGCTGTTGCTTCACCAATCTTGTTACCATCTTTGTCGAACAATTCTACCAGTGTTCGGTGCTGCAGTGCCATCAACTGGATCTTTAGTTCCCCGCCACCTGTAAGGTCTGTATCGACCATCACTGGTTGGCTTGATTGTATTGGTGTTGCTGCTGCAGCTTCTTTTGGTGCGCTTGGATCTGATGTTTGACCATCTTCGCAGCTTAGCCGTTACATTACCCGCTGAATATCAACGGGTTACGTGATCGTGAAGCCAATCACTATCAGCTGTTGTTTACCTGCCAATCTTGTTACCATCTTTGTCGGTCACCCTACCTTAGTGCCTCGGTGCTGCAGTCACTTCAACTGATCTTTAGTTCGCTACTCTGTAAGGTCTGTATCGACTACTGGTTGGCTTTTGGTTTAGCTGGTGTTGCTGCTGTAGCTTCTTTTGGTGCGCTTTGCATCTGGATGTTTGACCATCTTTCGTGCTTAGCTGTTATCACCTCGCTAATATTTTCGTTGTTATGATCAGAAGCTAATTACTTCATCAGCTGTTGCTTCACCAATCTTGTTACCATCTTTGGGTTTCGAACACCCTACCTTAGTACCGGCGCTGCAGTCACTCAACTGGATCTTTAGTTCCCGCTTACCTGTAAGGTCTGTATCACTGGTTGGCTTTGGCTTTAGCTGGTGTTGCTGGGTTGAGTTTTTGGTGCGCTTGCATCTGATGTTTGACCATCTTCAGCGAATAAGTTACATTTAATTGCTGGAATATCTTTCGTTGGAGTGATATATACACCACTGTCAGCTGCCGTTTCACCAACTTTGCTGCCATCTTTTATCAGAGGCTACTGTTGAGCCTTGGTCTGCACCGACTCAACTGGTCTTTAGTCTCGCTTTACCTGTTAGATCTGTCTTAACTTCTGGTTTGCCGAGCTGTTGGTATCTGTCGCACTTTTGGTTCACTTACGTCTGATGTATTCTTGATGGGTCCGTCAATGCTGTCACATTACCTACTGAATGTCTTCGTTGGAGTGATTGTTGTTGACACCGTTTTCACCGCTTTGCTTCACCAATCTTGTTGCCATCTTTATCGTAGAGGCTACTGTTGGTTTGGTCTCTGTACCGATCAACCAGTCTTAGTTCCGCCAATTGCCAGATCTGTCTTAACTTCCGGTTCTCGCTGAGCTGTTGTATCTGTCGCAACTTTTGGTTCACTTACGTTCGATGTATTTCTTGATGGGTCTGTCGCTGTCGCTGTCAAGCATTACCTACTGGAATATCTTCGTTGGAGTGCGATTGTTGCTAAGCACTGTTTTCACTGCTTTTGCCTCACCGTAATCTTGTTGCCATCTTTATCGTAGAGTGGCTACTGTTGAGCCCACCCCCACCAGACTTCAACTGGGTCTTTAGTCTCTGCCACTGTTAGATCTGTCTTAACTTCTGCTCGCTGGAGCTGTTGTATTCGTCGCAACTTTGGTTCAATTTACGTCTTCGATGTATTTCCTGATGGGTCTGTCGCTGTCGCTGTTACATTACCTACTGGAATATTCGTTGGAGTGATTGTTGCTGCACCGTTTCGTCAGCTTCTTGCTTCAATTAACTTGTTGCCATCTTTATCGTAGAGGGCTGTTGAGTTCGGTTCTGCAGCTCAACTCGTCTTGAATCGCCACCTGTTAGATCCGTCTTAACTTCTGGCCTCCGCTGGAGCTGCTGTATCTGGTCGCAAACTTTTGGTTCACTTACGTCTGATGTACTTCTGATGGGTCTGTCGCCGTCGCCGTTAAGCATTACCTACTGGAATATCTTCGTTGGAGCAGATTGTTGTTGACACCGTTTTCATCAGCTGTTGTTTCACCAACTTGTTGCCATCTTTATCGTGTAGAGGGCTACTGTTGAGCCTGGTTCTGCAGTCACTCAACTGGGTCTTAGTTCTCGCTTACCTGTTAGATCTGTCTTAACTTCTGGTTTCGTTGAAGCTGTTGTATCTGTCGCAACTTTGGTTCACTTTACGTCTGATGTATTTCGAGCGGGTCTGTCGCCGTTAACACATTACCACTGAAATCTTTCGTTGGAGTGCGATTAAGGTTATTAATCGTTTTCATCAGCTTCTTTGCTTCACCAATCTTGTTGCCATCTTTATCGTAGAGGGCTACTGTTGAGCCTGGTTCGCACCGACTTTCAACTGGGGTCTTAGTCTCGCCACCGCTAGATCTGGTCTTAACTCTGGTTTCCTGCTGGAGCTGTTGTATCTGTCGCAACTTTTGGTCTTCACTTACGTCTGATGTATTTCCTTGAGGTCTGCCGCTGTCGCTGTTACATTACCTACTGGAATATCTTTCGTTGGAGTGATTGTTGCTGTTACATCGTTTTCGTCAGCTTTTGCTTCACCAATCTTGTTGCCATCTTATCGTAGAGGGTCACTGTTGATTTCGGTTCTGCAGCGTCACTTCAACTGGGTTCTAGTTCCCGCTTACCTGTTAGGATCTGTCTTTAACTTCTGGTTTCGCTGAGCTGTCATCTGTCGCAACTTTTTTGGTTCACTTACGTCTGATGTATTTCCTGAGGGGTCTGTCGCTGTCGCTGTTAGCATTACTCACTGGAATATCTTCGCTGGAGTGATTGTTGCTACACCGTTTTCATCAGCTTCTTTACCACCCAATCTTGGCTGCCATCTTTATCGTAGAGGGCTACTGTTGAGTTCTTTGTCTCCAGTCACTCAACTGGCCCTTGCCCCGCCACCGTTAGATCTGGTCTTAATCCTGGTTTCATGAGCTGTTGTATCTGTCGCAACTTTGGGTTCACTTACGTCTGATGTATTTCCCGATGGGTCTGTCGCCGTCGCCGTTACATTACCTACTGGAATATCTTTCGCTGGAGCGATTGTTGCTACACTGTTGCCGCTTTTGCTTCACCAATCTTGTTGCCATCTTTATCGTAGAGGGCTACTGTTGAGCTCCGGTTCTGCAGTCACTTCAACTGGGTCTAGTTCCCGCTTACCTGTTAGATCTGTCTTTAACTTCTGGTTTCGCTGGAGCTGTTGTATCTGTCGCAACTTTTGGTCACTTACGTCTGATGTATTTCCTGATGGGTCTGTTTTCGCTGTCGCCAGCATTGCCTACTGAATACCTCAAGCTGGAGTGATTGTTGCTACACCGTTTTCATCAGCTGTTGCTTCACCCTGAATCTTGTTGCCATTCATCGTAGAGGGCTACTGTTGAGCTCCCGGTCTCCTGCAGCTCACCAACTGGGTCTTTAGTTCCCGCTTACCTGTTGATCTGTCTTAACTTCTGGCTTCGCTGGAGCCGTTGTACTGTCGCAACTTTGTTCACTTATCTGATGTATTTCCGATAGTCTGTCGCTGTCGCCGTCATTTCAATTGGAAATATCTTCGTTATGATTGTTACACAATTGTTTTCTATCAGCTTTGCTTTCACCAATCTTATGCAGGCATTCTTTATCGTAGAGGTTGTTGAGTTTCCGGTTCTGCGTCACCAACTGTCTTTAGTTCGCCACCTTTTTTGCCAGATCTGTTCAACTTCCGGTTTCGCCGGGATGTTGTATCTGCCCGCAACTTTTGTTCACTTTACGTCTGATGTATTTCCTGATGGGGTCTGTCGCTGTCATGTTAAGAATACTCTCCACTGAATATCTTTTCGTTGGAGTAGATTGTTACACATCAGTTTTCACTAGCTGTTGCTTCACCCAATCTTGGTTGCCATCTTCTTTATCGTAGAGGGCTACTGTTGGAGCCTGGTTCTGGCAGTCACCAACTGGCCCCAGTTCCTGCTTTTACCTGTTGGACTGTTCAACTTCTGCCTGCTGGAGCTGTGGTGTCTGTCGCAACCTTGGTTCACTTGCGTCTGATGTGGCCTCCGCCAGTCGGTTGCTTAGCGGCACGACTTACTGAACATCTGTTGGTGAGTGCTGCCATTCTATGCTAGCTACGCCTGTACCAAGGCTGTTACCATCTTTGTCGAACAACTCAATGGTTGATCCTGGTTCTGCACTCACTTCAACTGGTGTCTTAGTTCCTGCTTTATCTACAAGAGGTGTGTTGATTACTGGTTTAGCTGGGGCTGTGGTATCTTTAGTTACAAATTCTGATAATGGTTTCTTATCTTGAGATCCATCTGTATATGTTACTACAAGATTTCCAGCGTTATCTTTTTCTACTGATTTAATCTTAGTCTTAGCATCTTCAGCATCTACAGTTTTACCTTTTTTGTCTGCTAAGTTGGCATCATCATTAGTTTGAGCATACTCAATTTGCAGTTTTTCTTTGATTTTATCTAACTCAGCATTTGTTACGTTAGCTGGATTTGTCACCTCAACTTTTTCAGTTGGAGTAGCAATGTCATATTTTTGAGTTTGTCCCTTAAGTACAACACGGAATGAACCTGGGTCAGTCGCGTTTGAGCTACCTACGGCTCTATTCTCAATAAATGCACCATCTGTATCCGTCGCAGTTGCATAACGCCATCCCAAAGCCAAACCTTCTGGATTTTCTCCCTTAGTTGCTGCATCTAGTCTTTCTTTTGATAAACCATCTGTTGCTGCTGGAGTACCTGAGTAAGTAATGACTGCTGGTGCATCTGCTGTTGCTGGAGTTTCAGCATTGATAACATTTGCTTTAAATCCATATTGAGTATTGATGGTATCTGCTTCGCCAGTAACAGGATCAAACGCTCTGTTACCACCTTGTTTTACAGTAGCACTTGCGATTTTTCCGCTATCATCTTTAAATTTGATATCAAATGAGTTTGCTTCTCCACCATATACATAAACTTCTTTAGTATCTTTATTAGAGTACGGAATCTCTACTGTTGGAGCTACGTTTTCACGTGCAGGATTTACAACTACAGTAACTTCAATCTCGTTTGACTCTTTACCTTGGCTATCAACAGCTTTATACTTAACTGTGTAAGTGCCTGGGGTATTTGTATCAACGGTCTTGGTTGCTGCGTTACCATTTACTGAAACAACTTCAGCATGGACCTTATCACCCAGCGTTGCTTGAGCATCATCTTCTTTATCTGCCACTGTCACCAGAGAAGCAAGATCCAGTTGAGCACCTTGTTGAACAGTTTCTGTTTCCTTCAACTGCTGATGCAATAGTTGGAGCTTGGTTTTCTACTGAGCGTGGTTGCCAGCCAGCCACACTTGAGAAGCCACCTTCCACTACGTTTGAGATAGCTGCTACTTCTGTACCTGCAATCTTGTCAGCCATGGTAAGGACGATCGTATCTTGGAACTTACCGTTCTCAACTGATTTGACAGTTGCTGCTTCTGGTTTTTGAGATGTCCATGCAGATGAGACATTGTCACGTTTGACTGGGATCTCCGCAGTCTCTCCTGCAGTATTTGTATAACGCAAGTAGGCAATCCCTGCGTCATGAGGAACTTTAAGTGTTACCTCTTTTTGTCCTGCCACAACTGCATCTTGGTTAGTAGTCAAGCTTGAAGGTTCAACAGTAGTCACACCGACAGATACTGGTACTGTACGGCGGCTACTTTCTTCTCCGTTAACTGTTTGGCTTACCTGTACTGTTTGACGTGGTTTGATAGTTTCACCAGTACCTTGGTTGTTGTTAAGAGCTGTTGGAAGCTCACCTGTAGTCCAGTTACCACTACTGTCAACAGTGACGTTACCGATGTTTTGCTCCTGACCATCGATATAAAGTTTGATAGTTGCCCCTGGAACCCCTGTCCCTGAAGAGTGCTTGAAGTCGACGCCACTGTCTGAACAGGAACGTTGATAGAAGTGTTCGTCAAGTTTGGAGTCACTCTTGGTGCATCAACCTGACTAACCAAGTTCTTGTCGTACTTACCTGAGATAGCATACCAGTTATTCCTTGGTAGCCCTGTCTTGGATTCAACTCCGGCAATATAAGAAATGGCTTGTGATGAGTTTTCAACTACTGTACGGTACTTAATAGTAAACTTGCGAGCACTAGAACTATTAGATAATTGAAGAACATATACCTTTTTAGTGTCCCCCATGACACCGCTAAGACCATCTACATTATTGTAATCATTTCCGACAGTATTTTTGACACGCCATTCAAGTCTATTACCTGCGTCAACATACTGAACACCTTCTGCATTTGCTGTTCCGGCACCCGATTCTTTATTTGCATCCTTCCAACCATATCGGTCTACGTAAGCACCATCATAATCTGTAACAAAATCATAAGGATCGGATACATTGTTAGGGATGGTAAAATAGTAGTATCCTCCCATCCTATCGTACTTAGCCTCGTTAAAGGTTACAGTCCACTCTAATACTGGGCGACCTTGACCAGATGGATCAGTTGCGACTGTCTTCCCATTGACTACCTCATAGTCGTCCAACTGTCTGTATTCAATCTTAGCACGTTCAGTTGGTTCTCCACCATTAACCGTAGCTCGTCTATTTTGGTATACGTACTTAATATCCTTTCCTTCCATAGAGCGATCTTGAGCACGTTCTTGTCCTGCTGCTCGACGACTACGTACACGAGGCGCATTTGCCGTTTCTGACACAGTAACATTATTTGCACTAGCGCTCACTGAGCTTGCTGTAGTCGACGATGCTGTAGAAGCTGTGACTGAACGAGATGCCTCTGAAGCAGTTGCTGGTTTTGCAGTTGATACATTTGTTGAGCCTGTAACTTCTGAAGCAACTGCTGTAGTCGATGATGTTGCTGCTGATGAAGTCGGCGCTGAACTTGTAGCACTTGATGAAGCTGGTGCTGTTGAAGCCGGCGCTGAACTTGTAGCACTTGTTGAAGCTGGTGCTTCCGAACTTACTGCTACACTTGATGCAACTGAGCTTGTAGGTGCAACCGACGTCGCTGTAACTGTTTCAGTAGCTGCTGGTGCTACCGTAGCAGTTGCTGCACTTTCTGGTGCTGTGCTTGGCGAAGTGGTGGTCGAGACTCCTTCACCTTGACTTGCACTTACAGCTGTAGCTACAACTGTTGCTCCATCAGATGTCGTTTCATCCGCTTGAGCTGTGTGACCAATCATGATCAAAGTACCAAGCAAGACCGAGCAGACTCCGATATTCAATTTACGAATCGAGAAACGACTCTTCTTACTAAAGATATCTTTACCCATATTTCCTCCTAGACAAGGAATCATTAGATTTTGATTGCTCTTGTCTCTTCTAAATAATATAAATTGAATTTCCCTAACATAAAATATATCATATAATTAGAATTGAATCAATATTTTACTGTCATAAAATTAATTTTATATATATTTTTTAAAAACTAACTTAAGCAAAATTTTTCTATATTAGTCTCATCTTACACATTATCTTTATACAGAAATTTGAAACCTTACAAATATAAATTAATAAGCAAAAACAAACTGTATATAAACGATTAAAAACCTTACAAAACCTATGTTCTCCCTTTGTTAAAAGCTTTACATTTTTCGGAAAACAGAATGATTCTTACGTTTTATACTTTCAATCTATATAGGATAATTCACAATAAAATTAATATTTAGATCCAGAAATATACATATTTTTAGATTTATTAACGAATTTACATTAGAAAAATGTCGATATTTTTAATGATTCAATTTCCCATCAAACTTTATTTTTGACTGAATAATTAAAAACTGCTCTAGAGATTATAGAGCCGATATTTTTAAGACTAGAATTGCGATTATGAACCATTTCGACAAGAAATCACTACCTTGTCGAGCCTTGAAAAATTACTGACAACACTTTCAAAAAGAGAGCCATAGGTTATCCCTAAACTGTTACTATTCAAAGACTTTTCGTCAAACTTTAGCACCACATGAAGTCGTTTAGAAGACACTGAAGTTCTCAGAAGAACTCGCCAATTATTATAACTTCTATCAGCTTTTGCTTTTTCACTTTCAAGAAAAAAGAGTGGATGAGTTTTTTGAACTCATAGAGGAGAATATAAGCAATGTCAATCATTACTTCCAAACATTCTTTAGGACTTTTTTTAAACATAGACAATACAAAAAAATGTTTTAGAAGCACATTATTCGATTGCAAAATTAGAAGATGGCAATATACTTAACAAGCATATCAAAGATTTGAGATCTGGTTTAAAAAAATTAATCAGCTTTAGAAAGCATGTATTTATAACTTTGAACATCACAAAAGAGACCCACCCCTATCGGGATGAGTCTCTTTTTCGAAAACTGAAATAGTCTAACTAACTATGTTGAGGGATTTAACCTATGAACTATCTTAGTCTTCTTTTTTGCGTTTTCCTGCTAAACCAAGTCCAGCTGCCGCAAGGATTCCTCCGAGAGCCATAGCTGCCATAGACGCATCATCACCTGTTTCAGGGAGTGCTGGTCCTTTAGGAGCTTCTGGTGGAGTTGGTGGTGTCACTGGTGGAACCACTGGAGTTGGAGGAGTCGGTGGTGTTGGAGGCGTAGTTGGTGGTGTAGTAGGAGGTGTGTTTGGTGGAGTTGTTGGTGGTGTATTTGGTGGGATAACAGTGTTGTTGAACTCAGTATCTTCTGGCAATTGAGAAGTTACTGTCAAGACTTTACCGTCTTTAGTTACAGAAACAACGACTGTAGCTACCATCTTATCGTAGGCAACAGTTGCATCGTTACCTTGTACTTCTTCTACTGTGTAGACGTGAGTACCTTCTTCACCACGTTTGTACTCAAGAGCTGAGAACTTGATCTTACCGTTAGCATCATTGCTTACAGTTTCGATAACATTACCCTTGCTATCTTTAAGTACGAAGCTAAACTCACCAGCTTTAAGTTCACGACCTTCAAGTTTCTTAGTGAATTCAAACTCAACCTTAGTTGGGATATTGACTACACGTTTCTGTTGGTTTTTCTGGTTTTTCAACAGATTTCTTAGTTGGGTCGTATTGGTGAACGATTTGTGACGCAGTATTTTCGATGTCTACACCATCTTTAGCAGTGCCTTTGATAGTTGCAGGAATATCGAACTTGTAGTAGCGTCCGAATGCCAATTTGGCAGTATCGATCACTTGAGTATTTTCTGCATCACCGAGTGACTTAGTGAGGTCAGACTTAGATGTTGCAGTGATTACACCATTTTCAACCTTGATGTCAAACTTAGCTGTCACATCTTCTCCTGTTACAGAGTCGTATGCTTTAATATCAGCAACATTGATGTTCAAGTTTTCGCTGTCATATTTATCTGTAACACCTACAGATTGGATATTGTGAGCGTCAGTGAAGTTAGTTGTGTCGAGCCATACTTGGTAGACAAACTTATCACCTTTCTTGAGTGTCTTAGTATTGATATTTTCAGCTTCGTTGTTAGCTGTGCTGTCAGCGTAAGGATCCTTGTTAGTATCGCCTACTTTATCTTTCAACTCAGCATCATCGTCAACAAGTTTCATACCAGTGATATCGAATTTCTCTTTAGAAACAACGTATTTCTCTGGTTGGAACTTAGGTTTTTCTGGTGGACGAACAGTGTTGTTAAATTCTTTGTCTGCTGGGTCGTTCACTTTAGTGATAAGAGCTTTCGCTTTACCATCATGTGATACTTCAACAGTAACAAGAGCTTTCATTGAATCGTAAGAAACAGTTCCGTCAGTACCCTTAACTTCTTCTACAGTGTAGTTGTGAGTACCTTCTTGGCCTTTCTTGAATTCAAGAGCAGCAAATTTAACGTTACCTGCAGCGTCGTTCTTAACTGTTTGAAGGATGTTTCCATCTTTATCTTTAAGAACGAAGCTGAATTCATCCGCCTTAAGTTCACGGCCTTCAAGTTTCTTAGTGAAGTTAAATTCAACTTCAACTGGGATGTTTACGACACGTTTTTCTGTTGGTTTTTCAGGTTTCTTAACAGTCTTACTTTGTGGATCGTATTGGTGAACGATTTGTGAGGCTGTATTTTCGATGTCAACACCGCCCTTAGCAGATTGTTTAATTTCTGCTGGGATTTCAAACTTGTAGTAACGTCCGAAGGCGAACTTAGTTGTGTCGATAACTTGTGTATTTTCTGCATCGCCAAGTGACTTAGTAAGGTCAGCTTTAGATGTTGCAGTGATTACACCGTCAACGAGAGTGATATCGAACTTAGCTGTCACATCTTCTCCTGTTACAGAGTCGTATGCTTTAATATCTTTAACGTTAACAGTCAAGTTTTCGCTGTCATATTTATCTGTAACACCTACAGATTGGATATTGTGAGCTTCAGTGAATTTAGTTGTATCCAACCATACTTGGTAGTATACTTTATCACCTTTCTTGAGTGTCTTAGTATTGATATTTTGAGCTTCGTTGTTATCAGTCTTATCAGCGTAAGGATTTGCGTTAGTATCTGCAACCTTATCTTTCAATTCGCTATCATCGTCGAGAAGTTTAACTCCTGTAAGATCGAATTTAGATTCGTTAAGGATGTATTTCTCTGGGTTGAAGTCTGGAGTATCTGGAGGAGTTACTTTGTTGTTGAACTCTTTATCAGCTGCATCTGTCACGTTAGTGATAAGTGCTTTAGCTGTTCCATCATGTTTAACTTCAACTGTAACAACAGCTTTCATACCGTCGTATTGAACTGTGCCATCGGTACCTTTAACTTCTTCTACTGTGTACTTGTAAGTACCTTCTTGGCCTTTCTTGTACTCAATAGCTTTGAACTTAACGTTACCTGAAGCATCGTTCTTAACAGTTTCGATAACATTTCCTGCTTGATCCTTCAATTGGAAGCTGAATTCGTTAGCTTTAAGCTCACGACCTTCAAGTTTCTTAGTGAAGTTGAATTCAACTGAGATTGGAACGCTGTTTACACGTTTTTCAGTTGGTTTAGTAGGAATTTCTGTCTTCTTAGTTTGTGGGTTGTAGAAGTGAACTACTTGTCCAGCTGTATTTCAATATCTACACCACCAGGAACAGAGTCTTTAACAGTGGTTGGGATATCGAATTTATAGTAACGGCCAAAGGCAAACTTAGTTGTGTCAATGATTTGAGTATTTGCATCGTCTCCAAGTGACTTAGTGAAGCCATCTTTAAGGTTAGCAGTAATCATGCCATTTTCAACTTTGATGTCGAATTTAGCTGTTACATCTTCGCCTGTTACTGAATCGTAAGCTTTAATAGCTGAAGCATCAAGCTCCAATTTAGTTTCATCGTAGTCATCAGAGATACCAACTGTTTGGATGTAATCCTTGTTGTTAGCGTCGAATTTAGTTGTATCGAGCCATACTTGGTAAACAAGTTTTTCACCACGTTTAACAGACTTAGTATTCATGTTTTCTTTTTCATTGTTTGATGCATCATCAGCATATGGGTTCGCATTTGTATCTGCGTACTTGTCTGCCAATTCTTTATCATCGTCAACGAGTGAGTTACCCTTGATGTCAAATTTCTCTTTGTTCACAACATATTTCTCTGGTTGGAACTTAGTGTTTCTGGTGGAACCACCTTGTTGTTGAACTCTTTATCGTTAGCGCTTGAAGCGAATCCGCCTGTTGAAGCGTGGTTAACGACAGTTGTGAGAACTTTGCCTTCCTTAGTAACTTCCACTGTTACAGTTGCTTTCATAGCATCGTAAGTGATTGAAGTATCTTTACCAGCTACTTCTTCAACTGTGTAAGTGAATGTCTTACCAAGATCTGCTTTGCTGAACAAGAGTTTTTCAAACTTGATGTGACCATCTTTATCGTTGGTTACTGTTTGAAGAACCTTGTCGTCTTTGTCTTTCAATACGAAGCTGAACTCACCTGCAGTCAACTCACGTCCTTCAAGTCGTTTAGTGAAGTTGAACTCGAGTGGAACTGGAACGTTGTTTTCACGTGTTTGAGTTGGTTTTTCAGGAGTTGTAACTTTCTTATTGAATGGGTTGTATTGGTGAATTGTTTGGTTGGCTGTATTTTCAATATCTACACCGTCGTTAGCATCAATGTCTTTAACAACAGCTGGGATATCAAATTTATAGTAACGACCAAACTCGAATTTAGTTGTATCGATGACTGGAGTAGCATCTGTTGCACTAATAGCTTTAGTCAAGCTTGCTTTAGATGTACCGTAGAGAACACCATTTTCAACTTTAATATCGAACTTGTCTGTAACATCCTTACCAGTGATACCATCGTAAACCTTGATTTCAGAAGCGTCGATATCGAGCTTAGCTTCTTCGTAGTTGTCTGTGATACCAACTGTTTGAAGGTTGCTTTCTGCAGTGAAGTCACGAGTATCAAGCCATACTTGATAGTAGATCTTTTGACCACGTTTGAGGGTCTTACCATTCAAGTTTTGGATTTCAACTTTATCAGCTGAATCGTCGTCATCAGCAAGTTTGTTACCAATGATGTCGAAGCTTGGTTCTGAAACAACGTATTTCTCTGGTTTGAAGTTAGGAGTTACGTTGTTATCGAAGACACGATCGTCACCACCATAAGCATCTCCACCTACTGTAGCGTAAGAGATAACTGTTGACAATTGATCTCCTACTGAAGGTTGGATAACTTGAACAGTAACATTGACTTTCATGTTATCGTAAGTAACAGTTGTATCAGTTCCTTTAACTTCTTCTACTGTGTAGTTGAATGTCTTACCAAGATCTGCTTTAGCATAGTTGATAGTAGAGAATTTAACTTTACCTTCGGCATCATTCTTAACTGTTTCAAGAACATTACCTTTCATCTTTCAATTCAAAAGTAAATTCTTTATCTTGCAACTTACGTCCGTTAAGTGTCTTACCAAAGATCAACTCGATAGCAGTTGGAACGTTGTTAACACGTTTTTCTGTTGGTTTGTTTGGTTTTTCAACAGTCTTAGTAGTTGGGTTGTAGTAGTTTACAACTTGAGCTGCTGTATTTTCAATTTCAGCACCATCGTAAGCACCGTCAGTAACCTTAGCTGGGATGACAAACTTGTAGTAACGTCCAAATTCGAACTTAGTAGTATCGATAATTTGAGTGTTTTCCGCATCGCCAAGTGACTTAGTGAAGCCAGCTTTAAGTGTTGCAGTAATCACGCCGTTAGCGATAGAGATGTCGAACTTGTCAGTAACATCAGCACCAGTCTTACCATCGTAAGCCTTAATGTCTGAGGCTTTAACTTCCAATTTAGCTTCATCATAATCATCAGTGATACCAACAGTTTGGATATTATCCTTGTTGTTTGCATCAAATTTAGTTGTATCAAGCCATACTTGGTAGTTAATAGTGTCGCCACGTTTAACAGCTTTAGTATTGATGTTTTCTGCTTCGTTGTTATCAGCTTTATCAGCGTATGGGTTCGCATTTGTTTCTGCGTACTTATCTGTCAACTCTGCATCATCATCAAGAAGCTTAGTACCAGTGATATCAAACTTACCGTTACCATCGCTAAGAACGTATTTCTCTGGTTGGAACTTAGGTTCTTCTGGTGGAGTTACAGTATTGTTGAACTCTTTATCTGCTGGGTCTGTCACATTAGTGATAAGAGCCTTAGCAGTACCATCATGACGAACTTCAACTGTTACAACAGCTTTCATTGTGTCGTATGTAACGGTTGAGTCAGTTCCTTTAACCTCTTCTACTGTATACTTGTAAGTGCCTTCTTGACCCTTCTTATACTCAATAGCTGAGAATTTAACGTTACCTGAAGCATCATTCTTCACGCTTTCAACGACTTCGCCTGCTTCATTCTTCAACTCGAATGTGAATTCGCCTGCTTTAAGTTCACGACCTTCAAGTTTCTTAGTGAAGTTGAACTCTACTGAAACTGGAACGCTGTTAACACGTTTTTCAGTTGGTTTGTTTGGTTTTTCAACTTTCTTAGTTGTTGGGTTGTAGTAGTTTACTACTTGAGCCGCAGTATTTTCGATATCTACTCCACCTGCAACATCAGCTTTAACTGTTGCTGGGATATCAAATTTATAGTAGCGACCAAACTCGAATTTAGTTGTGTCGATGATTTGAGTATTTTCTGCGTCGCCAAGTGACTTAGTGAAGCCATCTTTAAGTGTTGCAGTGATCACACCGTTGTTAACAGTGATATCGAATTTATCTGTAACTTCTGCTCCTGTTACTGAATCGTAGGCTTTAATCTTAGTAGCGTCAAGTTCCAACTTCGCTTCATCGTAGTCATCTGAGATTCCTACTGATTGAATGTTGTCCTTGTTAGCTGCGTCGAATTTAGTTGTATCCAACCATACTTGATAGTAGATCTTTTCGCCGCGTTTAACAGACTTAGTATTGATGTTTTCTGCTTCGTTGTTATCAGCTTTATCAACGTATGGGTTAGCATTGGTATCATTGTACTTGTCTGCCAACTCTGAATCATCATCAAGAAGCTTGTTATCAGTGATAGAGAATTTCGCTGTATTCAATACGTATTTCTCTGGTTGGAACTTAGGCTCTTCTGGAGGTGTGACACGGTTGTTAAATTCTTTGTCCGCAATGTCGCCTACAGTCGCGATAAGAACTTTAGCTGTTCCATCGTGTTTAACTGTAACTGTTACATTTGCTTTCATTGTATCGTATGTAACGGTTGCGTCTGAGCCTTTAACTTCTTCTACTGTGTAGTTGTGAACACCTTCTTGACCTTTCTTGAACTCAAGTTTAGAGAACTTAACGTTACCAGCCGCATCGTTGCTTACAGTTTCAAGAGTCTTACCTTCTGAATCTTTAAGTACGAAGCTGAATTCGTTAGCTTTAAGCTCACGACCTTCCAAACGTTTAGTGAAGTTGAATTCTACTTCAACTGGAACGTTGTTAACACGTTTTTCAGTTGGTTTAGATGGTTTTTCAACTTTCTTAGTTGTTGGGTTGTAGTAGTTTACAACTTGAGCCGCAGTATTTTCGATATCTACACCGCCAGGTACATCAGCTTTCACTGTTGTTGGGATGTCGAACTTGTAGTAACGTCCGAAGGCGAATTTAGTTGTGTCAATAACTTGAGTGTTTTCTGCATCGCCAAGTGACTTAGTGAAGCCATCTTTAAGAGTTGCAGTGATCACACCGTTGTTAACAGTGATATCGAATTTATCTGTAACTTCTGCTCCTGTTACTGAATCGTAGGCTTTAATCTTAGTAGCGTCAAGTTCCAACTTCGCTTCATCGTAGTCATCTGAGATTCCTACTGATTGAATGTTGTCCTTGTTAGCTGCGTCGAATTTAGTTGTATCCAACCATACTTGGTAAACCAACTTGTCACCACGTTTAACAGTCTTGGTATTCAAGTTTTCTTTTTCGTTGTTTGACGCATCGTCAGCGTATGGGTTCGCATTGGTATCTGCGTACTTGTCTGCCAATTCTTTATCATCATCAACGAGCTTGTCACCAGTGATATCGAATTTCTCTTCAGAAACAACGTATTTCTCTGGTTGGAACTTAGGTTCTTCTGGTGGAGTCACACGGTTGTTAAATTCTTTATCCGCAATGTCGCCAACAGTCGCGATAAGAACTTTAGCTGTTCCATCGTGTTTCACTGTAACTGTTACATTCGCTTTCATTGTATCGTATGTAACGGTTGCGTCGCTTCCTTTAACTTCTTCTACAGTGTAGTTGTGTACGCCTTCTTGGCCTTTCTTGAACTCAAGTTTAGAGAACTTAACGTTACCTGAAGCATCGTTGCTTACAGTTTCAAGAGTCTTACCTTCTGAATCTTTAAGAACGAAGCTGAATTCGTTAGCTTTAAGTTCACGACCTTCCAAACGTTTAGTGAAGTTGAATTCCACTTCAACTGGAACGTTGTTAACACGTTTTTCAGTTGGTTTTTCTGGTTTTTCAACTTTCTTAGTTGTTGGGTTGTAGTAGTTTACTACTTGAGCCGCAGTATTTTCGATATCTGCACCACCAGGAACATCAGCTTTAACTGTTGTTGGGATGTCGAACTTGTAGTAACGACCGAAGGCGAATTTAGTTGTGTCGATAACTTGAGTGTTTTCTGCATCGCCAAGTGACTTAGTGAAGCCATCTTTAAGTGTTGCAGTAATCACACCGTTGTTCACAGTGATATCGAATTTAGCTGTAACATCATCACCTGTTACTGAATCGTAAGCTTTAATCTTAGTAGCGTCAAGATCCAATTTCGCTTCATCGTAGTCATCTGAGATTCCTACTGATTGGATATTGTCCTTGTTAGCTGCGTCAAATTTAGTTGTATCCAACCATACTTGGTAAACCAACTTGTCGCCACGTTTCACAGTCTTAGTATTGATATTTTCTGCTTCATTGTTGTCTGTTTTGTCTACATATGGATCAGTATTTGTTTCACCATATTTATCAGTCAATTCAGAATCATCATCAAGAAGTTTGTTATCGGTGATAGAGAATTTCTCTGCATTCAAGACATATTTCTCTGGTTGGAACTTAGGTTCTTCTGGAGGGCGAACTGTGTTGTTAAATTCTTTATCCGCAATGTCGCCAACAGTCGCGATAAGAACTTTAGCTGTTCCATCGTGTTTCACTGTAACTGTTACATTCGCTTTCATTGTATCGTATGTAACGGTTGCGTCGCTTCCTTTAACTTCTTCTACAGTGTAGTTGTGTACGCCTTCTTGGCCTTTCTTGAACTCAAGTTTAGAGAACTTAACGTTACCTGAAGCATCGTTGCTTACAGTTTCAAGAGTCTTACCTTCTGAATCTTTAAGAACGAAGCTGAATTCGTTAGCTTTAAGTTCACGACCTTCCAAACGTTTAGTGAAGTTGAATTCCACTTCAACTGGAACGTTGTTAACACGTTTTTCAGTTGGTTTTTCTGGTTTTTCAACTTTCTTAGTTGTTGGGTTGTAGTAGTTTACTACTTGAGCCGCAGTATTTTCGATATCTGCACCACCAGGAACATCAGCTTTAACTGTTGTTGGGATGTCGAACTTGTAGTAACGACCGAAGGCGAATTTAGTTGTGTCGATAACTTGAGTGTTTTCTGCATCGCCAAGTGACTTAGTGAAGCCATCTTTAAGTGTTGCAGTAATCACACCGTTGTTCACAGTGATATCGAATTTAGCTGTAACATCATCACCTGTTACTGAATCGTAAGCTTTAATCTTAGTAGCGTCAAGATCCAATTTCGCTTCATCGTAGTCATCTGAGATTCCTACTGATTGGATATTGTCCTTGTTAGCTGCGTCAAATTTAGTTGTATCCAACCATACTTGGTAAACCAACTTGTCGCCACGTTTCACAGTCTTAGTATTCAAGTTTTGAGCTTCGTTGTTTGAGGCATCGTCAGCGTATGGGTTCGCATTTGTATCTGCGTACTTGTCTGCCAACTCTTTATCGTCATCAACGAGCTTATCACCAGTGATATCGAATTTCTCTTCAGAAACAACATATTTCTCTGGTTGGAACTTAGGTTCTTCTGGAGGGCGAACTGTGTTGTTAAATTCTTTATCCGCAGGTTCTGTCACATTTGTGATCAAGGCTTTGGCTGTACCGTCATGAGAAACAGTAACAGTTACAACAGCAGCCATTGTATCGTAATCGACAGTTGCATCTGTACCCTTAACCTCTGTTACAGTGTACTTGTAAGTACCTTCTTGACCCTTCTTGTATTTAAGGGCTGTAACTTTTTCACCAGCTTTATTTGTGTACTCTACTGGAGAGAATTTAATCTTACCAGCTGCATCGTTGGTTGCAGTTGCAATCACAACATTGTCGCTATCTTTCAACTCGAATGTGAATTCGCCAGCTTTAAGGTCACGACCTTCCAATTTCTTAGTGAAGTTGAATTCAACTGAGATTGGAACACTGTTGACACGTTTCAGTTGGTTTTTCAGGTTTTTCAACTTTCTTAGTTGTTGGGTTGTAGTAGTTAACAACTTGAGCTGCTTTGTTTTCGATATCTGCACCAGCTACGACATCGTCTTTCACTGTTGCTGGAATATCAAATTTATAGTAGCGTCCAAATTCAAACTTAGTTGTATCAATGATTTGAGTATTTTCAGCGTCGCCAAGTGACTTAGTGAAGCCAGCTTTAAGGTTAGCTGTAAGAACACCGTTGTTATCAGTGATTTCGAACTTGTTAGTAACATCTGCACCAGTTACTGAATCGTAAACCTTGATATCTGAAGCATTAACAGTCAATTTTTCCTTATCGTAGTTATCTGTGATTCCTACTGTTTGGATATTGTCTTTGTTAGCTGCATCAAATTTAGTTGTATCCAACCAAACTTGGTAGTAAAGTTTAGATCCACGTTCAACTGATTTAGTATTTAAGTTTTCTTCTTCGTTGTTGTTTGTATTATCGACATATGGGTTTGTATTTGTTTCACCATATTTATCTGTCAATTCAGAATCATCATCAACGAGCTTAGTACCAGTGATATCGAATTTCGCTTTAGAAACAACGTATTTCTCTGGTTGGAACTTAGGTTCTTCTGGTGGAGTTACAGTGTTGTTGAACTCTTTATCAGCTGCATCTGTTACGTTAGCAACGATTGCTTTAGCTGTACCGTCGTGTGAAACAACAACTTTAACAGTAGCAACCATTGTATCGTATTTGACAGTTGCATCTGTACCAGGAGTTTCTTCAACTGTGTAGTTGTAAGTCTTACCAAGATCATCACGACCGAATTCAAGGGTCTTGAAGACAATCTTACCAGCAGCGTCATTCTTCACGCGTTCAACTTCAACGCCGTCTTTCTTCAATACAAATTCGAATTCGTTAGCTTGAAGTTCACGACCTTCCAAACGTTTAGTGAAGTTCATTTCCACTGGAACTGGAACACTGTTAACACGTTTTTGTGTTGGTTTTTCAGGTTTTTCAACTGTCTTGCTTACTGGGTTGTAAACGTGAACTGTTTGGTTGGCTGTATTTTCAATATCAGCACCAGCTTTAACAGATTCTTTAACAGTTGCTGGGATATCAAATTTATAGTAACGTCCAAAGGCGAACTTAGTAGTATCGATAACAGGGTTGTTTTCTTTATCTTTGATAAATTCATCTTTAGAAGTCGCAGTGATTGTGCCGTTTTCAACTTTGATGTCGAATTTAGCAGTCACATCTGCACCAGTTACTGAATCGTAGGCTTTGATGTCAGCTGCATTAACGTCCAATTTATCTGCGTCGTATGTATCAGATACACCAACGTATTGGATGTTGTTAGCTTCTGTGAATTTAGTAGTATCAAGCCATACTTGGTATACCAATTTAGAACCGCGTTTAACAGTCTTAGTATTCAAGTTTTCTGGTTCGTTGTTTGCAACACCATCAACATATGGATTAGCATTTGTTGCTGTGTACTCGTTACCAGGTACATCATCATCGTCATCCATCAACTTGTCACCAGTGATGTCATATTTTTCTTTAGAAACGACAAATTTTTCTGGTTGGAATTCAGGAGTTTCTGGAGGAGTGACTTTGTTGTTGAATTCTTTGTCTGCAGTACCGTCAGTTGCGTTACCGTTAGCGTCTACGCCACCAGTTGATGTAACGTTTGTAACAGTAGTCAATGTGTGACCGTTCTTAGCAACTTCAACTGTCACTGTAGCTTTCATCTTATCGTAAGTCATTCCGAATTCTTTGTTTTCAGGAATCACTTCTTCTACAGTGTAAGTGTGGGTACCAACTTTAGTATTGTCGAATGACAATTCTGAGAAGGTTACGTTACCAGCAGCATCATTTTTAACTGTTTCAACGACTTTACCAGTAGAATCTTTCAATACAAAGCTAAATTCACCAGCTTTAAGTTCACGACCAGCCAATTTCTTAGTGAAGTCAAACTTAGTTACAACTGGAGAAACCACATAGTTGTTGAACTCTGTGTCTTCAGGCATTGTAACAGCTGTACTCAAGAGACCTGTAGCAGCATCTTTAGTAACTTTAACTTTCACTTCTGCGTTCATTGTATCGTAATCGATGTTTGTATCGTTACCAGCTTTTTCACGCACAGTGTAAGTGTGTTCACCTTCAGTGCTGTATTCAATAGCATCAAATGTGATTGAACCATCTGCTGCATTTTTCTTAGTTTGAATAACGTTGCCGTTTTCAAGCAATTCAAACTCGAAGGCACCTGCTTCAAGTGCTTTACCTTCAAGACGTTTAGTGAACTTGAATTGAGCTTGAGTTGGAGCTGATGTGAAGGTGTTGTTGAATTCTGTATCAGTTGGAAGAGTTGCAACTGCAGTAAGTGCATGACCTGACTTAGTAACAGTAACTGTTACGTTAGCTTTCATTGGGTCATAAGTCATACCTGCTTCAGTTCCTTGAACTTCTTCTACAGTGTACTTGTGGTCACCAACTTGAGCATTTGTGAATGTCAATGCGTCAAATTTAACTTTACCGTTGGCATCATTTTGTTTTGTTTGAATGACTTTACCATCTTTGTCTTTCAATACAAAGCTAAATTCGCCAGCTTTCAAGTCACGACCTGCAAGAGCTTTGCTGAAGTCGAATTGAGCAGTTACAGGAGCTACAACGTGGTTGTTGAAGATCTTGTCGTCAGTACCAGTTGCTTCACCGCCTGTTGAAGTCATTTCAGTCTTAGCAACCAAAAGACCTGAAGCGGCATCTTTAGTAACTGTTACTTTAACTGCGATAGTCATTTCATCGTAGTCTACATCGGCATTGTTGCCTTTCACTTCTTTAACAGTGTAGTTGTAGACACCTTCGTGGTCAAATGACAATTCGCTGAAGTTAATTTTACCGTTAGCTTTGTTAGTTACAGTTTCATTAACATTGTTATCACCAGTCAATGTGAAGCTAAAGTCACCTGCGTTCAAAGTACCGTTTGAAAGTGATTTATCAAATTCAAGGTTAACTTTAACCGCACCTGGTGTGAATGTGTTGTTGAACTCTGTATCTGCTGGAAGAGTGTTTGTTGCTTTAAGAACGTGACCTTCCTTAGTAACAGTGATTGTTACTTCAGCTTTCATTGTATCGTAAGTCATACCAGCTTCTTTATTTTCTGGAATAACTTCTTCTACAGTGTACTTGTGAGTACCAACTTGAGTATTGTCAAAGGTCAAATCATCAAAGGCTACAACACCTTCTTTAGTATTTGTCTTAGTTTGAAGAACTTTACCAGTTGAATCTTTCAATACGAAGCTGAATTCACCGGCTTTCAACTCACGACCTGCGAGAGCCTTGCTAAAGTCAAACTTAGTTTAACTGGAGCTACAACGTAGTTGTTGAAGACTTTATCATCTGCGCTTGAGGCAAATCCACCAGTACCACTGTATTTAACTGAAGCTTGCAAATCACCTTTAGAGTTTTCAGTTACAGTAACAGTCATCTTAACTGTCATGCCATCGTAATCGACGTTTGTATCTGATCCTTTAACCTCAGTGATTGTGTAAGTGTATGTACCAACTTTATTAAAGGTTAATTTGCTAAATGTTGCTTTGCCGTTTTTGTTAGTGACAGTTTCTTCATATCCTGGTAGTGATTTATTTTCTTGATCTTTTTCAATCTTGAAGCTAAATTCACCATCAACAAGTACACGTCCTTCAAGTTGTTTTTCAACTTCTGGAGTAACTGTTACAGGTTCTTGTTTAACATAGTAGTAAATTGGTTGTTTATATGGTGTTAACGAGTTTGTTAAGTCAACTTTTGTACCACTACTGTATATTCCACGTTCTAATTGTGCATTATCTATCTTGTATCCAATTTCATCCCCTAAGAATGGTACAAATACAGCATGATATGCTGGCATATCAGAACCTTTATAGAAATCAAATTCAACTGCTTTACCGTTTGGATAGTTAGTTTTTGCTCCAGTTTTTGGATCAGTTACTGTATGTGGAATAGTTGTAAGAGGAGATTTTTTTACAGCTAATTCCTGTGAATTCCATTCACCTGGTTTAATTGGTTTAGTTTCAGCAATCAACATGTATCCATCTGTACTTATTGAACCATTAGAACGTTTGTTTGTTGTTTTGGATCAAGTAGGTAGACACGAATAACGACTGAACCGTCTTCTCCAACTACTTCTTTAATACGTTTGATACCATTACGGTCAGCATCCATGAATTGAGTCCCAACTTTGTAAGGACGGCTTACATAACCTGATTTATCATTTGCATCAGCAGTTTGATAAAGTTTATATCCATCAAATTGACGCTCACCAGATGCTGTGAAGCTTTGCCCTTCCATAGCTTTAGTTATATATTTAGCTAAATCTACTTCATTACCGTTTTCTTTATAATCTTGAACGGTTTTATCTGTTTTATTGGCGTTAAATGTTGGGTTGTTTTTATCAACTACTTTATAGTAAGTTGTTTTATTAATTGCTGTTGGTATTTTAGCGTTTGAATCAGTAATTGTACGACCGTTATAAGCTGGTTCAACAACATTTAGAATGTCTGTTGTAGTACGAGCATTATAAACTGCTTCGTATCTTTTTTGCTCTTCCGTAGTAAGATTGTGTCCCGGAGCTACTAAATCGGTTATACTCTTTCCAACTTCATAACCATTTTGAATAAATGGTTCAGCAACTTTACCTTTGGCAGCAGTACCTGCTTTATAGTCTACTTGGAAAGTTAATTCACTATTAGATGCTGCTGTTGTAGTAGTGAATTTTTGAATTCCACTAGATGAAGTAATCGTTCTTGTTTCTAATACACTACCAGTCGTTTTATCAATTAAATCAACAGTTGTATCTGTAGATTCATCGAATCTCTTATAGGCACGTGCATAGTATTTTGTACCATAACGTTTGTTAAATTCAGTTAAATCCCAAATAGCGTATGTATAGTAGTCGCCATCTTTAGCTTGGTAACCTGATGGTACTGTTTGCGAACGAACAGTTGCACCATTAGGATCTGTCATGTCTGGAGTAGCTTTTTCACCATCTTTAAGGTAAGTTTCTACAGCAACCGGCTCGTTATTGTGGTCTGTAGCGGCACGACGGTTACGACGGCGGCTTGCTACCATAGCACCAGCATTTGTACGTTCCTCATTTGCTCTTGCAACTGAAGCACGGTCTACACCAGCGCTTGCTACGTTAGCACGTGTAGCAACATTTGGTTGAGCGCTTGTAACTTCTGCCGCAGTTTCGGCTGCTGCAGTTTCTTCAGCTACTGGAGCTGCTGTTGCTGCAGAACGATTAGCTGCTGTAGTTGAAGCGTTTGAAGCTGCTGTCGCTGAAGCTGTTGTTTCAACGTTGTTGCTAGCTGCAGCTGTTGATGCTGCTGTTGTTGGCTTAGCTGCTTCTGAAGTAGCTTTCTCAGTTGGTTTTGCAGCCTCTGAAGCTGGTTTTGCTGCTTCAGGTTTTGCAGTTTCTGTAGCTTGTTTGTCAGTTGTCTCTGCGGCAGCCTTATCTGTTGAAGCTTCTGGCGTCAAGTTAAATGTTGACGCAGTTGCATCAGTAGAAGATACAGCTGCAGTAGGATCTGCTTGAGCTGTTGATGCTGTAGACGTCTCAACCAGGTCTGACGAACTTTCGCCCTCAACTGATGAACCAGGGTTTGATGAAGAAGCATCGGGTGCTATGACTTCATCAGCCTGTGCAGTATGAGCAGCAAAGAGTGCCGTTCCTAGCAAGACTGAAGCGACACCAAACGAATATTTACGCAATGAAAATCGTTGGCGTCTGTTAAAAATGTCTTTCATTTCAAGTCTCCCTCTGTATGAAATAGTTAGTTATAGGTCACGAGTATACAAGAATCCTATACTTGAACTCATGATTCTATTACATTCTAACATTCTGACAATTTATGGTCAAGTGATTAAGTCAACTTTTTAAAAAAAATCAAGTTGTCTGACAATTCAGCCAACAACTTTTGTTTGTTTTTTGCCTTTACAAGTGTAAAACCCTTGATTTTATTTGCTTTATACCGTTTTCAAATTTCTATTTTATTTTCTTTTCATTCCTAATTTTCTCATGTTTTTCACGGAAGATGCTAGACTTATGAGAGGATTTAACTCATTTTATTGGCTGATTTTCTTACTTTTATTCTAATTTTTACCTTCTTATTACAAACCATCCGATTCTGTAACACCCTCGATAAACCATTGATATACAATTTAATAATTGCCTTTCACGACTAAAGTCACCCACTACCATTTCAAAAAAATAAAAAACCCAAGCATCAAATACTTGAGTTAATCATCTTATTGGTTCCAGAAGTCACTTCCTCTATTTTTTTCTGATATGGTTGTCATTCCAAGACTGCAATTCTTGATAGGACTTGACTTTCCCTTCTTCCTGAGTCGGTCTAAAAGCCCTAACCGGTAACTCGTAAGCATCCTGCCCTTCAGGTGCCATCCAATGGAGCAAGGTATTGAACCAAGTTTCGTTATTAATTTTACTTGGAAGCGTATAGATTCTAGCATGTTTGGTCTTAACAGCTTCATAGGCTTCCTTTTGCTCTTTGGCAAAGTTGGTACTATCCATATTGAGGCTCCTGTCTTTTTCAGAAATGTAATAAAGAGCAGGTAGACTAGCAATTGGCGTTCCAGACGGATTATCAAAATCCTTACCATTAGTTGCACCTGGCCACATCTCAAGACCAAAAGGCTCTAAAGTCTTACGCATATCAACATTAGCGTACTCCAATTCCGAGTCCAAATTATTCGAGTTAGCTGAGATATTCATCTCCTCGATTTTTTGAGTTTTGAGATTGAGGTATTTTTTATTAGAAGCAAAATCAGCTGACGATGCACCAAAAGGCATTTGTAAGTAGGCTTGGTCATTAAGCATGAAAAGCATTAGACTTGCCTGGTTTAAATAATCTTCATCCCCAGCTTTTTTAGCCAATTTCAAAAGGTCAATTTGTTTAGGTTTCTGATTTGGTTTTTCCGTGTCATACACATAGATATTAAAGTAGTCATATTTATAAAGAGTTTCACCCTTGGCATTTTTCTTACCAGATACATCACCCTTGTACTCTTGAGTGACTAGGTATTGACCAGCTACCCCCACAATGTTAAACATGTTTCTATCATGACCAGGATTTGGTGTCACGAGTAGAAATTCCTTATTATCCCCGAAGGTTGTCAGGGTGATTTTAAATAAGGGATCTTCTGCATTACTGCCAGAATAGACAGTTGTACTTGACTTGCTAGAGGAGGCTGAACCCTTGGCAGCTTTACCGCTATCATTCACAGCAAAAAAGATAGCAGTCCCTGCGATTACAAAAAACAATGCCACTAAGAGACCTATAAAAACAATTTTTGTTGTCTTATCCCCCTTAGGTGTTGGCTTCTTTACAAACTTATTTTCCATAATAATCTCCATTTTTAGTATTACTTCTAGTATAGCATAGGTGGGAACTATTGATAAGGTGCATAGGCGGTCTAAGAGGCCTGGATTTTTGATTTTCATTTGACAAAATCCGTTAGACAGCGTAAAATCGAGACAAGTAACATTCGGAGGTAAATGGAGACATGAACAACTAAGTCTATTCACAATAAACCTGCTTTATTTGATAGATTGTTTTCATGTCTTTTTTGCGCTCTTTTTCTGTAGAAAACTTGTTGATGGTATCTGCGTTTTTTTGCGTCCACTCCATCACTATCTCCTAGAGAGCTTTTTAGCTAGATTCATGACAGTTCTATCTTATAAGGTAGGACTGTTTTTTGACCTTTGATATTGTTTGAAGTAAAAACCTACTTCCCATGAAACAATATCCACAAACACTCTGACCTAGGAGGTCCTATGATACAGATTCAACACCTAACCATAACACATACCAAGGATTTGCGTGAACTTGTTCATGATCTAAATCTAACGATAGCTACAGGCGAAAAAGTCGCCATCATTGGGGAGGAAGGCAATGGAAAATCTAGTCTCCTTGCCCTTCTGGTCAATCCAAAAGCACATTTTGACCATCTGTCTTACGAGGGAACTATTAACAAAACAGATAGCCCACAGGTCTATATTCCCCAACAGATTTCGGATAGCTTGCAATCTCTAACCCTTAACGACTACTTCTTTGCGGATACTTATGACCTAGACTATGCCACCCTCTATCGTCTGGCTGATGAACTTCATTTTGATAGTGAGCGTTTTGCTAGCAGTCAGCTGATTTCCACTCTGTCAGGTGGTGAGAAACTCAAAATTCAACTCATCCGAGAATTAGCTCATCCTCACGACATCATTTTTCTTGATGAGCCTTCAAACGATATGGACTTAACTACTATGACTTGGCTAAAAGACTTTATCAAGCACTCTGATAAAACCATAGTCTACATCTCACATGACGAGGACCTACTAAGTCAGACTGCGGATACCATTATCCATCTGGAGCTGCTTAAACGTCGTCGACAGGCAAGGACCAGTGTGGAGCACCTCGACTATGATAACTATAGCCAACAACGCACTGATAGCTACCAACAACAGATGCAGCAAGCCAAAACTGAGAAAAAAGCCTATGACAAAGCTATGGCCAAGCATCGCCGTATCAAACAAAATGTCCAAACTACCCTACGTAATACGCATGACAGCACGCAAGGACGATTGCTTGCTAAAAAGATGAAAGCAGTCCTCTCGCAAGAAAAACGCTACGACCGCCTTGCCCAAGACATGACACAGATGCCTGATAAAGAAGACAGTATTGAACTTTTCTTTTCTCATATTGACCCTCTACCTCAGGGGAAATATCTCTTAAATCTGGATGAAAAGCAGATAAACATAGCTCCTCACCTGACCATTGACCATCTCAAACTTTCTTTGAAAGGGCAAGAAAAAGTTGGCATTATTGGTGATAACGGCTGTGGTAAATCCACTCTCTTACTCTATCTCTACCGAGAAACAGAGAGGAAAACAGACCTGACTATCGGCTACATGCCCCAACATTATGACACTATATTGCCACTGGATTTGTCTCCAATAGAGTTTTTGAGTAAGACTGGCGACAAGTCTGAACGAGAAGTTATAAGCTCCCATCTCGCTAACCTCAACTTTAGTCATGATGAAATGAACCATGCAATCTCTGATTTATCTGGAGGACAGAAAGGAAAACTACTCCTACTGCACCTGGTCTTAGAAAGCCCTCAGCTCCTTATCTTAGATGAACCAACCAGAAATTTTTCACCCACCTCACAACCCCAAGTTCGACAGCTCTTCGAGAACTACCCAGGGGCAATTCTGACAGTATCACATGATGTCACCTACCTCAGACAAGTCTGCCAAAAGATCTACCGACTAGACGCACATGGTTTAGAAGAAGTTGAGATATAAGATATCGAATCTATCGTTTTAACAAGAAAAGTCTCAAAAGAATCATTTTCTTCAGATGCAAAAAAACTCAGGCAAAACCTGAGTTTTTTAGTATTAATCAATCTCAAGACCACCGGTATAGAGTCGGTAATAAGTACCACCTTGCTCCATAAGGCTGTCGTGGTCACCACGTTCAATGATTCGTCCGTGGTCCATAACCATGATAACGTCAGAGTTGACAATGGTTGAAAGACGGTGGGCAATAACGAAAACCGTACGTCCTTCCATAAGTCGGTCCATCCCCTCTTGTACCATTTTTTCGGTACGAGAGTCAATAGAGGATGTCGCCTCGTCAAGGATAAGAACCGGTGCATTGGCAAGGGCAGCACGCGCAATGGCGATAAGCTGACGTTGTCCGTTAGACAAGCCTGCACCATCATCTGTAAGAACAGTGTCATAACCATTGTCCAAATGTTGCACAAAGGAATCCACGTTAGCAATGCGGGCAGCTTCAAGAATTTCCTCGCGTGTCGCATCGGCACGACCATAGGCAATATTTTCAGCGATAGTTCCCGTGAAGAGATGGGTATCTTGAAGCACGATACCAAGTGAGCGACGAAGAGAATCTTTCTCAATCAGCTTGACATCAATACCATCATAAGTAATCACACCAGATTGGATATCGTAGAAACGGTTAATCAAGTTGGTAATCGTCGTCTTACCAGCACCTGTCGCACCAACAAAGGCAACCTTTTGCCCCTTGTCTGCATAGAGATTAACGTCATGAAGGATTTGTTTCTTACCATCGTAAGAGAAATCAACGTCTTGGAAGACCACATTTCCGACCAACTCGACCAATTCGTAATCGCCATTTGGACGTGGGTGTTTCCAAGCCCAGAGGTTGGTTTTCTTGTCTGTCACAACCATTTGACCATCTACCAATTCGTAATTGACCAAAGTGACCTTACCTTGGTCAACTTCTTCTGGTTCGTCCAGAAGGTCAAAGATACGGTCAGCACCGGCAAGCGCCATAAGAACAAGTTCAGTTGTTGAGAGACCTGAGTAATAGGTCCGTTGAAAGAACGGTTCAATTGTAGGAAGGCCATGAGACCACCGATAGTCAAGCCACCGACACCATTAAGGGCAAAGAGTCCACCAACCAAGGCTGTCAAAACAAAGGAAACATTTCCTAAGTTCCCAAGAATTGGCATGAGAACATTGGCATAGCGATTGGCCAAGTAAGACGATTCAAAGAGTTGCTCGTTAATCTTATCAAAATCAGCCATACTTTCTTCTTCGTGTACAAAGGCCTTGACCACTTTTTGACCTGACATCATTTCTTCAATGAAGCCATTTTCAATCCCCAAATTCTTTTGTTGTTCACCAAAGTAACGGCCTGATTTGGCTGATACATTTTTGATGACCATAAACATGATGCCTACCATGACTAGGACCACGATAAAGAGAAGAGGACTAACCGTAAGCATGGTTACAGTCACCCCGATAAGGGTAATAGCCGTTTGTAGCAACTGTGGAATGGATTGCTCAACAGCCTGACGAAGGGCATCGATGTCGTTGGTGTAGATAGACATGATGTCACCATGTTGGTGAGTGTCAAAGTAGCGAACAGGAAGCTTTGCATACGAGCAAAGAGCTGATTACGAAGGGAACGTAGAGAATCTTGCGAAATCGTCGCCATGAGGAGTGATGACACATAGTTGGCAATCACACCGATAAGACAGAAGACAGCGACTGAGGTCAAGAACCGTAACAGTGGTCCAAAGTCATGGCTGCCAGATTTGAGCATGGGTTGAACGTAAACGTCAACCAAGGACTGAATAGAAGCCGTCAAATTGACCGTTGCCAAGGAAGCAACCACAATAAGGACAAAGGCGATAGAAAGCGAAAGTTTGTAGTCTTGCCACAAAAAGCGTAGAAGACGTGCTAGAGAGCCCCAATTAGCTTTTTTCTTATTCTGCATCTGCTACTCCTTTCCCTTGTGTTTGCATCTTGTAAACCTCACGATAAATGGCATTGTTCGCCACCAATTCATCGTGAGTACCAATAGCATCGATACGGCCATCATCCATGACAATGATACGGTCTGCATCTTGGATGGATGAAATACGTTGACCAATGATAATCTTGGTTGTTTCCTTAAGACTTGATGCCAAACCTTGACGAATCAAACTATCCGTCTTAGTATCAACCGCTGATGTTGAATCATCAAGAATCAAGATTTTTGGATTCATGAGGAGGGCACGTGCGATACAGAGACGTTGACGTTGTCCCCCTGAGACATTGGCTCCACCACGTTCAATCTTGGTGTCATAGCCATCCTTAAACTCTTGAATAAATTCATCAGCTTGGGCAATCTTACAAGCTTCAATGATTTCCTCATCTGTCGCCTGTTTATTTCCCCAGCGCATATTTTCCTTAATAGTTCCTGAGAAAAGGACGTTGGTTTGAAGCACCATGGCAACTTGCTTACGCAAACTATCCAAATCATAATCCTTAACATCGTGGCCAGCAACCTTAACTTGACCGGCTTCCACATCATAAAGACGAGGAATGAGCTGAACCAAACTTGATTTACCAGAACCTGTTCCACCAAGAATACCGATAACCTCACCAGACTTAATATCAAGCGAAATATCTTTGAGGACATGGGTCTTGTCACCATTTTCATCAGTGTATGAGAAATCTACATGATCAAAGCTGATAGAGCCATCTGTGACTTCTGTTAAACCATTTTCAGGTGAAACAATGGTTGATTCAGTATTAAGCACTTCATTGATACGCTCTACAGAGGCCATAGAGATAGACAACATGACAAAGATCATCATGAACATCATGAGTGACATGAGGATGGTCATGGTGTAGCTGAACATGGAAGTCAATTCCCCAGTAGTCAGGCTACCACCAACGATGAGGTGAGCACCAAACCAAGAAATCATGAGGAAGGACGCATACATAGACAACATCATGGCTGGGTTAGACATGATAACCACACGAATGGCACGCATGAACATCTTGTAAATACGACGTGAAGCCTTCTTGAACTTATCCGTCTCTTCCTGCTCTTTAACATAGGATTTAACCACACGCATGTTGGTGATATTTTCCTTGATACTATTGTTAAGGTTGTCATAAGCCTCAAACACTTGAGTAAAGAGAGGGTATACAATCTTGGTAATAATGGCCAAAACCAGACCAAGGAAGAGGGTTACACCAACGAAAATCCAAGCCATTTCACCATTAATCAGGAAACTTGCTGCAATGGCAAAAATCAGATTAAGTGGTGCACGCACACAGATACGGATAATCATCTGGTAAGAGTTCTGCACGTTTGTAACATCAGTCATCATACGTGTTACCAAACCACCAGCTGAGAACTTATCAATATTTTCAAAAGAGAAGGTTTGAACCTTTTTGAAAATAGCCTGACGTAGATTCTTGGCAAATCCAGCAGAGGCAAAGGCCGCATAGCGTGCCGACTGCATCCCACAGAAAAGCGACAAGAAGGCACAGACCAACATGAAGCCACCATAGAGCCAAATGTTAGACATGTTAGATTGCTGGACACCTTTGTCCAAAAGATTGGCCATGACAAAGGGAATGGAAATCTCAAACATGACTTCTAGCGTCATGAAGAGGGACGCTAAGATTGAGGGTTTCTTGTATTCCTTTATCTGGGCGATCAGGGTTTGAAACATAATTACCTCCGTTTTTTATTCTTTTTTCTTTTGATATTTTTCTTAAGTGGCTTCGGACGCTAGCAGCTTCCTTCGGAATCTCATAGCTAAGTTTTGAGCCTAGGTCTCAAAACTTCCGTGTTATAGAAGTCTCTTGACTTCTATAACTATTGCCACGACGAAAAATATCGTCTGCTCTGGGCAGAGCGTGTTTCATGCATTGATAGATATACACCATTTTTGTAATCTATCACGGCGAAAGCATCGTTATTGGGCAGAGCGAACTGTCGAATCGTGAGCAATTCGGACAAGTACAAATAGATTCAGGATGAGCCCTACCACGACGAAAAATATCGTCTGCTCTGGGCAGAGCGTGTTTCATGCATTGATAGATATACACCATTTTTGTAATCTATCACGGCGAAAGCATCGCTGTTGGGCAGAGCGAACTGTCGAATTGTGAGCAACTTCGAACAAGTGCAAATAGGTTCAGAATGGTCTCGACCACGGCGAAAAATATCGTCTACTCTAGGCATAGCAAAGCTTAAAACTAAGAGTCTTATGCTTATCATTTATCTATAAAAGAACGGTCATACCCTTTTGAGAGCATACAAAAGCCCCTGAGGGCAGACCCTAGGGATTTTTTCGTTCTCATATATATGTCATTAGTATAGGTTAAATTGAGTAAAATTGCAAGTACAATGTCATTTCACTAACATTTGTAAGCATTTTACGATGTTTGATAAAAAAATCGTTCTAAAACCTGCTCATTTTTCACAAACTTATCATAAATGTTCGTAAATTATCGCCATACGTAGCAGAAATTTGTTTTCTGTTCCTATTTATAATAGACTAACACTAACATTAGATGAAAAGGTGACTCTATGACTATAAATCAACTGCTTCAAAAGCTGGAGCCTACCAGCCCTATCCTTCAAGCTAACTTTGGAATTGAACGCGAAAGTCTTCGTGTCGATAGACAGGGAAAATTAGCACATACGCCTCACCCTTCTTGCCTAGGAGCTCGAAGTTTCCACCCTTATATTCAAACAGATTTTTGTGAGTTTCAAATGGAGCTCATCACACCAGTTGCTAAATCTACCACTGAGGCCCGTCGTTTTCTTGGAGCCATTACCGATGTAGCTGGACGTTCCATCAGTAAAGATGAACTTCTCTGGCCCTTGTCCATGCCACCTCGTATCAAGGCCCAAGAAATCCAAGTTGCCCAACTGGAAAATGAATTCGAACGCCATTATCGTAACTACTTGGCTGAAAAATACGGAACCAAACTTCAAGCTATCTCAGGTATCCACTATAATATGGAACTTGGGAAAGATTTGGTTGAGGCTTTATTCAAAGAAAGTGACCAGACTGATATGATTGCTTTCAAGAACGCCCTCTATCTTAAGCTGGCTCAGAACTATTTGCGCTACCGTTGGGTGATTACCTATCTCTTTGGTGCTGCACCTGTTGCTGAGCAAGGCTTCTTCGACCAAGAAGTGCCGGAACCCGTGCGTTCCTTCCGTAACAGTGATCATGGTTATGTCAATAAGGAAGAAATCCAAGTATCTTTTGCAAGCCTAGAAGATTATGTCTCTGCCATCGAAAACTATATCGAACAAGGAGATTTGATTGCGGAGAAGGAATTTTACTCAGCTGTTCGTTTCCGTGGACAAAAAGTTAATCGCTCCTTCCTTGACAAGGGAATCACCTATCTGGAATTCCGTAACTTCGACCTCAACCCCTTTGAGCGTATCGGTATTAGCCAAACTACTATGGATACCGTACACCTACTCCTACTAGCCTTCCTCTGGATGGATGCCCCTGAAAATGTTGATCAGGCTCTGGCTCAAGGTCACGCGCTGAATGAAAAGATTGCCCTCTCTCATCCTTTAGAACCTCTCCCATCTGAAGCTGAAACTCAAAACATTACGACGGCTCTGGACCAACTGGTGCAACATTTTGGCCTAGGTGACTATCATCAAGGTTTGGTCAAACAAGTTAAAGATGCCTTTGCTGATCCTAACCATACACTAGCAGCCCAACTCTTGCCTCATATCAAAGACAAGTCTCTTGCTGACTTTGCCCTTGACAAGGCTCTTACCTATCATGATTACGACTGGACTGCCCACTATGCTCTTAAGGGTTATGAGGAGATGGAACTTTCTACTCAGATGCTACTCTTTGACGCCATTCAAAAAGGGATTCATTTTGAAATCCTAGATGAGCAGGATCAATTCCTTAAACTCTGGCATAAAGATCATGTGGAATACGTCAAAAATGGTAACATGACCTCAAAAGACAACTATGTAGTCCCTCTTGCCATGGCTAATAAAACCGTGACCAAAAAAATCCTGACTGATGCTGGTTTCCCTGTTCCCGCTGGCGACGAATTTACCAGTCTGGAACAAGGTCTAGCCTATTATCCTCTTATCAAGGACAAGCAAATTGTGGTTAAACCAAAATCAACCAACTTTGGTCTGGGCATTTCCATTTTCCAAGAGCCTGCCAGCCTTGATAACTATAAGAAAGCCCTCGAGATTGCCTTTGCAGAAGATACAGCTGTTCTTGTTGAAGAATTTATCTCAGGAACCGAATACCGTTTCTTTATCTTGGATGGACGTTGTGAGGCTGTACTCCTTCGTGTCGCTGCCAATGTTGTCGGTGATGGCAAACACACCATTCGTGAATTGGTCGCTCAGAAAAATGCCAATCCATTGCGAGGACGTGATCACCGCTCACCACTTGAAATCATTGCGCTTGGAGACATTGAACAACTGATGTTAACGCAACAGGGTTATACACCTGATGATATTCTCCCAGAAGGGAAAGGTCAATCTACGTCGTAACTCAAACATTTCTACGGGTGGTGACTCTATTGATGTCACTGAGACCATGGATTCCTCTTACCAAGAACTAGCTGCAGCTATGGCAACTAGCATGGGAGCCTGGGCTTGTGGGGTTGACCTCATTATTCCAGATAAAACCCAACCTGCTAGCAAAGAAAACCCTCATTGCACTTGTATCGAGCTCAACTTCAATCCTTCTATGTATATGCACACCTATTGTGCTGAAGGACCTGGACAGGCTATCACTTCAAAAATCTTAGACAAGCTTTTTCCAGAAGTTGCCACAAATCAAAACTAAAACTTAAATCTTAGGAGCAAAACAAATCACCTTTATCTTGAGATAAAGGTGATTTTGCTTATTAACCAAACTCTCCTGCTTCTTCCTCAGGATGAGTTTCCATGTACTGGATGTGTTGTATGTAGGCATCTTGAGCCTGATTGAAGGCTTCCTGATCACTGTAAGGATAATCTATGTAAAAGAGGTCCCGCCAGCCATTAAAGGTCTGACTATTGTAGAAACCTTGAATCTTTGTAGGAAGAAACTCTTTGTTGTAGCTGATACGTAGCTTGAGTAGGGTCTTATCCTGAAACTGAGTGATGATACTGTTGGAGGTTTCTTGGCCTTCCAAACTAGTCCAAACTTTGTTCAGAACAATATCTTGACTATAGTGATTAGCCTTGATGCGATTTTTGTCCACTGGGAGCTTCTGGGTAGCCTCTAAAAGGTAGGACACCTCTCCTTGAAAATAAGCCTCAATGGTTAAATCTCCAAGACTTGAGCCATATAATAGGCCATCCTTAATAGCAATGTTTGATCCAAAAAGTCTTTGGCCAGCCACATCAAAGGACATCCCCTCATCCTGCCCGTAGAGCTTGATGGCATAGGCATCCCTTACACGATAGAAATTTTTAGCGACAAGAACACTATCAAGGGTTTCAGTCTTTTTTATCTCCACCTTGGGGCTTGTAGGTTTCTTGATAAAAGCTGTCAAACCCATTAAGCACAAGATGAGAGCGAATATAATCAAGGTAAGCATTGTAGACCTGGAGCCGGTCTTCAGCTTTAACTTGTCTCCATGTTTCAAGGTCTTTCAAGCCTCCTTTTTTAACAATATCAGCATAGCGCCCACCGTTTAAGACATTCTTGGGATTTTTCCACTTCCTAACCATCTTGCGTCTAATCGCATTGTCAGCAGGGTGACGAACGTCGAGATAGGTATGGCTATTATTGAGATAGGCTGGTAGGTCAGCATTCAAGCCCTTAGACAGCCCATAGTTAGCAGAGTCCGTATCGGCAATGTCAGCACCATCTTCAATCTTATAATGCTTAGGATTAGAGTCGATGCTGCCGTCTTTCCTTTTCTTGTAGACATTCCACTCAGAGACAAATCTCCCCGTATCCATATTGACAATAAACTCAATAAAACGGGAATTGCTAACTCCATAAGGGCCCATGACACTGGTCTGAGGTAGCTGAATTTTCATGTTCTGCGGATAGGTAAAGTCTCCCAAGCTTCGATTATGGTAGGAAGCACCCGTAGTGTAATCCAAATGAATCTTCTTGTCCTTGCTGTAGGCCAGTAGCTTATCCAAGTCTGTCTTTCCCTTGTAGTTGGTCCTAATATAGTCCATAGACTGCTTATCAATCCAAGACCTAAAAAGATGGAGCTTGATACCTAAGTCATCCACCCCAAGCCCTAGATCCGTCTGATAGGTCTCCATAATAGCCTCACGGAAGTAACTGTAAAAAGGACTGGTTGGCTCTAGCTTCTTGGAAATTTATAACCTGACTTCCCTAACTGGAGGAACTGGTACTTGTCCACATAAACCTGCATATGCTCCATAACCAAATTGAGCTTGTCATGATTAGGGAGTTGAGAAGCTTGGAAAAAGGCCGTATAGGTATCTGAGCCCACTTCCTTACTTTCTTGGTCAATATCCTGTAAAACCTTGTCTAACTGGGTCAAGGAAGTCTTCTTCATCTTACTTCTGACCTGAGCCACATAGGCTGGCTTAATGGCCTGATCCCAGTGATCACGAGCCATAATAGCATCTGCCTTTTGCGAAATTAAGGTCAACCGTTTCTGATAAGACTCGTCCTCCAAGGCTAGCTTCAAAGCCTTTGATGGCGTCGCTTCAACCACAGATAAATCACCGTAGATATCAGACTTTAGGACAAGATTTACCTGCATATCATAGGAATGATTGATATGGAGAACGAGGTGAATCTTTCCATCTTCCTTCCTAACAGACAAAGAATCGAGCTGATAGGATTGGATAACTCCAGCCTGACTAAGGGCCAGTCTATCTAGATTTTCCAAAGAATCCTGATAGATATAGGAAATCTCAGGGTCTTTGACCTTCTTTACCAGAGGGTGATTTCGCTGTCTGTTGAAAACCACAAGACCAAGTATAAGGATTACAGTTAGAGCACTTGCTAGATACTGTAAAATTACTTTCTTCATAGTACTTCCATTATAGCATAGGAGGACAAAATATTCTGAGAACGATTGGCAAACGCTGAAAACAAATGAAAAACAGGTTAACTAAGACCTGTTTGGTTTGATTATTTATAAATCACTCAAGCGACGATGTTTAATACTGAAGTCAAAATAAGCATTTTCCTGAAGTTTGCGGAATATCTCTCTGTAGGCTTCTTCGTCAAAGTGATCTCCACGATAGAGAATCTCAAAACTCAAACCTTCATATTCCAAGAAAGCATTGGAAGTCTTGAACCCATTACGCTTATAGAAATCCCAACGTGCCTCACGTTGCTCAGGATTGTCATTTGGTTCATCCAAGCGCTCTACTTCCAAGACCATAGAACGCGATGGTCCATAAAAGTCCACCAGTTTATCAATAATCTCACTTCCGTAGCCATGACTCCGCATTTGAGGAACAATGGCGAAGAAACTCACATAAAAAACTTTGGCATTGTAGAGAACTGAGGCAAATCCAACAAAATCATCCTCGTCATAAAAGGCAAAGAAATGATAATCATCACGACCATCCAATTTTAAGAAGTCACTTAATGGAATACGTTCGTCTTCTGGAAAGGCCTCGTTGTTTAAGCGCTCAACCCTATCTAATTCTGGAAACTCTTTGGTAATTAATTGGCTGCGTAAAGCCATAAATTTCCCCCCTTTTTGATGCTTATACCTATAGGTCATTATAACATCTTGATAAGCAAGTGCAAGTTTCAAGGGCTAAGATAGATCTGCGTGTAAACTCCTACTGCCATGTATAAATGCTACTTGGCTGTCTACGACTTCTCTCTTCTTAAAAAATAAAAGACAACGACCATTTCTAGTCGTTATCTTTTTGTGATTCATAAGCTATCGCCTATTTTTTCAATTCCCAAATTTCTTTAGCATACTCTGTGATCGTATCATCTGAAGTGAATTTGTGAGATTTAGCAATATTAGCTAAGCTCATACGTGCCCACTTGTCATGATCACGATAAAGCGCATCGATTTTCTCTTGAGCTTCTACATAAGCAGCGAAGTCTTCCAAGAGGAAGTACTCATCGTTGTGGGTGATGAGGGCTTCGTAAATTTCAGTACCTTCAGATTGAGCATTTGGAATCGTACCATTAACAAAGGTATCAACGACACGACGAATGACTGGGTTATTTTCATAAACTGCACGAGAGTAGTAATCGTGACGTGCATAGTGTTCATAAACTTCGTCCTTGTCCATACCGAAGATGAAAACATTCTCATCGCCAACTTCATCCTTGATTTCAATGTTGGCACCATCAAGTGTTGCCAAGGTAATAGCACCAGTCATCATAAATTTCATGTTTGAAGTACCAGATGCTTCTTTAGAAGCCAATGAGATTTGTTCAGACACATCTGCTGCTGGAATGATAAGTTCCGCAAGGCTTACACGATAGTTTTCAAGGAAGACCACTTTAAGTTTGCCTTGAAGACTTTCATCATTGTTAACAAGGTTTGCAACTTCGTTGATGAGTTTGATAACTGATTTTGCAAAGTGATAACCAGGCGCAGCTTTGGCACCAAATATGAAGACACGTGGTACCATGTCTTTATCTGGGTTATCTTTAAGATCCCAATAAAGTTTGATAATGTGAAGGAGGTTAAGCAATTGACGTTTGTAAGCGTGAAGACGTTTAACCTGAACGTCAAGATAGCATCTGTAGACACTTCAACGCCTGTTGTTTCCTTGATGTAGTCTGCCAAACGTTGTTTAGCAGTTTTCTTAACTTGATAGAACTGGTTCAATACTTCCTTGTCATCCAAGTAGGTTGTAAGATTTTCAAGCTCATGGATGTCGTTACGCCAACCGTTACCAATCACGTTATCAATTGCTGCTGAAAGTTCTGGCGCTGCAATTTGTGTCCAACGACGTTGAACGATACCATTTGTCTTGTTATTGAATTTTTCAGGATAAATAGTATAGAAATCGTGGAGGGTGTCTTCTTTAAGGAGTTCTGTATGCAGTTTAGCAACCCCATTGACTGAGTGACCACCAATAATCGCCAAGTTAGCCATATGTACTTGGTTGTCTTTAACGATACGTGTGCGTTCGATAACATCTGCAGCAACACCACGTCCAGCCATTTCAGCTACATAACGGTTGTCGATTTCCAAAATGATTTGGTAAACACGTGGAAGAACACGTTTGAAGAGCTGTTGATCCCATTTTTCAAGAGCTTCTTGAAGAATTGTGTGGTTAGTGTAGCTCATTGTCTTAACAGTCGCATTCCAAGCATCTTCCCATGAAAGACCATATTCATCAAGGAGGAGACGCATGAATTCAGCTGGTGCAACCGCAGGGTGAGTATCATTGATGTGAACAGATACCTTTTCGTGGATATCTTTCAATGGCAAGCCCATCTTGAGGTATGATTTGATAATGGTTTGGAGACCTGCACTTGTCATGAAGTATTCCTGAACCAAACGCAATTCTTTACCTTCAATCGTTGTATCATCTGGATAAAGAATGGCCGTAATATCTTTCACACGACGGCGAGCTTCCAAAGTTGGGTAGTCCAATTCATACTCTTCAGGAATTTCAACATCCCAGAGACGAAGGTTGTTAATCACACCATTTTGATAACCGATTTGTGGCACATCGTAAGGCACAGCACGAAGAACTTGAGCATTCTTATAAGTTGGAACAAAACGACCATCTTCATTGCTTTCAAGAACCACATCACCAAAGAGTTTCACATAGACAATATCGTGGTCTTTACGTGTTTCCCAAACATTACCTGTAGAACCAAACCAACCATCTGGTAATTCCACTTGGTAACCATCCACAATACGTTGTTTGAAAAGTCCGTAACGGTAACGAAGACCATTACCAAAACCTGGATAACCGGTAGTCGCAAGTGAATCCATGAAGGCAGCAGCCAAACGACCAAGACCACCATTACCAAGGGCCATATCATGCTCAGCTTCTACAACTTCACGGAAGTCAATATCAAGTTCTGCGAATCCCTCTTTAACAAGGTCAAGAATACCAAGGTTGAGAAGGTTAGTTTCCAACATACGACCTGGAAGAAATTCAATCGAGAAGTAGTAAGCAATTTTTTCTTGATTGTCTGAAAGTGCATGGTTACGTTCAATCCATGTATTTGTGTAATATTTACGGATCAAACCAGCCAAGGCTGTAAAGATTTCTGTTGGTGTCGCCTTAGCAACTTTAATCAACTGCTCTTGATGGAGAGTATCTTTAAAGTCACGGATAAATTGTTCTTTTGTTAAATTTTCTAGTTGCATAGAATTCCTTTCTTACTACTTCTATACCTTGGATCCACCTCTAAAAGAGAATAATTAGGATAAGGGGGATTGGAAATTTTTAACTCCCAAACCTTGCCAGATAAGATTCAAAACAAAGGTTTCAAAATCTTTACAAAACTGCTAAAGCAGTTAAATTCATTATAACATGATTAGAGTTATTCTTCTATTCAGATTTTTAGATGTTATCTCCATAATTGCTTTCAAGCGAATCTTAAAGAACTAAATAAGTATAGAAGCATTTTCAAACTCTTTACATGAAGATAACTTTTCCCTCACGAGAAAAGTTATCTTTGGAACTATACTAATTGTTTGTACAAATCAACATATGCCAAACTTGCTGTATCCCATGAGAAGTCACGTGTCATCGCATTGTGTTGAAGTTGTTTCCAAGCTTCAGCATGATTTTCGTAGACATCGAGAGCTTTTTCAAGGGTTTGAACCATCCAGTAACCTGAGAAGTTACCAAATGAGAAGCCAGTACCTGAGCCTGTTACAGGGTTGTAAGGTTCAACAGTGTCACGAAGACCACCAACCTCACTAACCACTGGCAAGGTACCATAGCGCATAGACATCATTTGAGAGAGACCACATGGTTCGAAGGCTGAAGGCATAAGGAAAATGTCACAACCAGCATAAATTTGTTGAGCCAACTCTAGGTTGAAAGTAATGTTGGCAGACATTTTCTCTGGGTAGGCATGAGCGAACCAAGAGAAAGAATTCTCATAGTCACTGTAACCAGTACCCAAAAGAACAATCTGAACATCATGTTGCAAGATATTGTGGAGCTCATTGACCACCAAATCGAAACCTTTTTGGTCTGTCAAACGAGACACCATACCAATGACTGGTACATCTTCACGAACTGGAAGACCAAGACGTTCTTGAAGCGCTGCCTTGTCTTTGGCTTTACCTGACAAATCATCCACTGAGAAGTGGTAAGGAATGTGAGTATCCGTTTCTGGATCAAGGAGGTCCGTATCGATACCATTAACAATACCAGATAACTTACCAGATTCCATGCGCATGATTTGATCAAGGCCTTTACCAAATTCAGGTGTTTGGATTTCTCCAGCATATGAAGGTGAAACTGTTGTTACACGGTCTGCGTAAAGAACAGCAGCTTTCATCCAGTTGAGGCAGTCATTCCAACGAAGGGTACCATCTGCATAACGCTCATAACCAACACCGAAGATTTCCCAAAGCATACCACTGTCAAATTGACCTTGGAACTCAATATTGTGGATAGTGAAGACTGTCTTAATACCTTGGTAAGCTTGAATCCAATGGTATTTTTCCTTAAGAAGGAATGGAATCATGCCTGTGTGGTAGTCATGAACGTGGAGAACATCTGGAATAAAGTCCACTTTTTCCATCAACTCAAGGGCAGCCATTTGGAAGAAGCCAAAACGCTCACCATCATCCCACTCACCGTATACCGTTCCACGGTTGAAATACTGCTCATTATCAATGAAGTAGAAAGTCACACCATCGCGAACGATTTTCTTGATGCCGACATATTGACGACGCCAACCAACATTTGTATAGAAGAAGCCAAGGTCTTCAACCTGATCGCCAAACTTAGCCGAAACTACATCATAATAAGGGAGAATTACGGCAACTTCGTGACCATTTTTAACAAGAGATTTAGGAAGGGCACCGATAACGTCACCTAGGCCACCTGTTTTAGCGAAAGGCGCACCTTCAGCTGCTACAAATAAAATTTTCATCGTACAATATCCTCTGTTACAACGCTACCTTTTTTGATGACAACTGGGTTGTTTTCTGTACCGCGGATAGTAACGCCGTCAGCAATTTTAACACCTTTATCCACAATAGCATATTCAACAGTAGCATTCTTACCAACTTCAACACGTGGGAAGATGACTGCATGGTTTACAGTTGAACCTTCTGCCAAGTCAACATTACGTGAAACAACAGAATGATCTACTTTACCACGGACAAGAGAACCTGAGGCAAACTGAGAAACTTTAACATCAGATGAAGCTGCATAGTATGTTGGCTCTTCATTTTTAACTTTTGTATAAACTTTTTGGTTTGGTGCAAAAAGTTTATAGAATTTTTCTGATTCCAACATATCCAAGTTAGCATCAAAGTACGCTTTCACTGAGTGGATATTTGAAAGGTAACCAGTGTACTCGTAAGCAAAAGCATTTTCAGCAACTGCCAAATCACGAAGTACATAACGAAGCTTACGTGGTTCTTCTTTAGCTGCTTCTTCTTCCAATTTTGCAATCAAGAATGGTGTATCCACAACAAAGATGTCTGTAGACATATTGTAAGCTTCTTTATCTCCACCCTGGAAGAGCTCATGGCTAAGCACTTTGTCAGATTCATCAATTTCCAAAATGCTGTTTACATCTGAAATGAGTTCTTTAGAAAGTTTTTTGTAGACCACAGTAACTTTTTGTTCTGTTGTATTGTGGAGGTGGAAAACTTGGTTAAGATCAATGTTGACCAAAACATCACTGTTAAGAGCTACAGTCTGATCTGACCCTGAACGTTTAAGGTAAGTCAAAATTTGACGATAGTATTCTTCATCAACAGTTGAGCTTTCAACAGGAGTATTGTAAATACCAAGGTAGTAGTGACTCAAGAGAGTAGACAAGCCCCACTCACGACCAGAACGAATATGGTCGAAGACAGAACTGATGTTTCGTTTTGGAAGATTCCGAAGACACTACGGATACCAGCATTAGCCAAGTTAGACAAAGGGAAGTCGATGAGGCGATATTTTCCGCCAAATGGTAGGCTGGCAATAGGACGGTGCTCAGTCAAACCATCCATGTCATGGAATCCTACGGTATTTCCTAGAATTGCAGAATATTTATCAATCTTCATCTTTTGGTACCCCCACTACTTCATTGTATCCTACGACTTGCACTTCTTCTGTACCGTCAATTTCCACACCCTCAGAAATGTGTGCACCTTCACCGATAATAGCACGTTTAATTTTTGCACCTTTACCAATGACTGCACCACTCATGATTACTGAATCCTCAACAACTGCTCCTTCACGGATTTGCGCACTTGTTGAAAGCACAGAATGTTTAACAGTTCCATCAACTATTGAACCGTCGACTACAAGGGAATCCTCAACATGGGCATGTTCACCAAAGAAGTTTGGTGGAGCAATCACGTTACGTGAGTAAATTTTCCATTGACGGTTACGACTATCCAAGGCATTTTCAGGAGAAATATACTCCATATTTGCTTCCCAAAGGGATTCGATAGTACCTACGTCCTTCCAGTAGCCTTCAAATTCATAGGCATAGACGCTTTCACCTGTTTCAAGATAAGCAGGAATAACGTTCTTACCAAAGTCAGACATATCAACGGCACTCTTTTCAGCTGAAACCAACATGTTGCGAAGACGTTTCCAGTCAAAGATGTAAATACCCATTGATGCCTTAGTTGATTTAGGATTTTCAGGTTTTTCTTCAAATTCGACGATACGGTTATTAGCGTCAGTGTTCATGATACCGAAACGGCTAGCTTCCTTAAGTGGTACATCAAGAACTGCTACAGTAAGACTCGCGTTGTTGTCTTTGTGTGCTTGGAGCATATCATCATAGTCCATCTTGTAAATATGGTCACCAGACAAGATTAAAACGTATTCAGGATTGATGCTGTCGATATAGTCAATGTTTTGGTAAATAGCGTGGCTGGTACCTTCAAACCAACGATTACCTTCACTAGCTGAGTAAGGTTGAAGAATTGATACACCAGAGTTAACACCATCCAAGCCCCAACTTGAACCATTTCCGATATGGTTGTTCAAAGCAAGTGGTTGATACTGTGTAATGACACCAACATTGTTAATCCCTGAATTGGCACAGTTTGACAAACCAAAGTCAATGATACGGTAGCGTCCACCAAACTGAACAGCTGGTTTGGCAATACTTTGGGTCAATTTTCCAAGACGAGTTCCTTGCCCACCAGCAAGGATCAAAGCCAACATTTCATTTTTCATGAATAGTCCCCCTCATGATTTTTAGTTTCATCCCAAAAAGGATGACGAGATAATCAGTCGAAACTGATTATGACAATTAAAGTAAGTTTTTCACTAATAGTAACAGTTCGAAAATCAAAAGCATCTTAGAATTGTGATTTTCTATCTATCACCCCGAAAAACAAATCGTGTACACGTTTAAGTCTACCCTTTATTTCAAACGACGTTTTACACGCCAGATACTTGCTCCTAGAGCAGGTAGGGTGAAGCTAAGGGTATTTTCATAGTCCTTCCACTTCGCTTTTTGGGTACGGGTTTCAGGATTTCCTTCTTTCCAAACGCCACCGAATTCTTCCATCTCAGTGTTAAGCACTTCTTGGTAGATACCAGCTACTGGCAATCCAATAGTGAAGTTTGACGTTCCACTGGAGCTAGGTTGAAGACACAGACGAGGAAGTCACCCTTATCGCCTTTATCATCTTTACGAATGAAGGAAAGAACACTTTCAGCACGGTTATCCGCATCGATAATCTCAATACCATCGTAAGAATCATCAATCTGCCAGAGAGATTTATGGTCCTTGTAGAAAGCATTCATATGGCTAGTAAAGGCCTGCATCTTCTGGTTCATCTCATCTTCAAGATTACCCCATTCGAGTTGATAATCAAACTTCCACTCCAAGAATTGACCAAACTCAGAACCCATAAAGAGCAATTTCTTACCTGGGTGACAGAGTTGGTAAGCATAGAGGTTACGAAGACCAGCAAATTGATTATAGCGGTCACCCCACATCTTATGCATCATGCTCTTCTTACCATGAACCACTTCATCATGTGAGAAAGGTAGAACATAGTTTTCATTGAAGCAATACATGAAACTGAAGGTCATCAGATTGAAGTCATACTGACGGTAAACTGGATCTTCTGCGTAGAATTTGAGGATATCGTTCATCCAACCCATATTCCATTTGAAGTCGAAACCTAGACCACCTTCTTCAATCGGTTGGGTGATTGGCGTTGCTGCAGTTGATTCTTCCGCAACCATCATAACATCTGGATAGCGTTTTTTAATTTCACGATTGAGTTTTTGAAGGAAGCCGTAGCCTTCCCAAGTTACGATTTCCACCGTCCTTGTTAGGCATCCATGGACCTTCATCATAGTCCAAATAGAGCATGTTAGATACTGCATCCACTCGGATACCATCGATATGATAATTTTCAATCCAGTAAAGAGCACTTGAAATAAGGAAAGACTGAACTTGATTTTTTCCTAAGTCAAAGTTAAGTGCGCCCCAACGATAGTTATGAGCTCGATCATGATCCTGATATTCGAAAGTTGGTGTACCATCGAAGTAGGCCAAAGCATCGTCATTCTGTGTATAGTGACCTGGGACCCAGTCTACCAAGACACCGATATTATTCTGGTGACATGCTTCTACGAAATCTTGAAATTCTTCTGGTGTGCCATAGGTATGCTCAAAAGCAAAGTAACCCATAAGCTGGTAACCCCAACTCATCCCAAGAGGATGAGCCATGAGTGGCATGAATTCCACGTGAGTATAGTTCATCTCAACCAAATATGGAATCAACTCTTCTTTCAATTCTTTGAAAGTATAAGGTTGACCATCCTCTTTTAGTTTCCAAGATGATGCATGAGCTTCATAGATATTAACCGGACGTTTTTGGAAACCAAAGCGTTTACGACGACCCATCCAAAGGCCATCCTTCCACTTTTTAGTTTTCTTCTTACGAATCACAGCTCCTGTTCCAGGACGAGGCTCTAAGTAAGTCGCAAAAGGATCCATCTTTTCGACGACTTGACCTCCCTTACGTTTCACCAAGAACTTATAGAGTTGTCCTTCCTCTGGGAGAGCTGAAGTCGCCTCCCAAACACCGATATGGTTTTTGGTCATATCCAGAGGTTCATCAAACCAACCTGTGAAATCTCCAATTACCTGAATCTGCTCAGCATGAGGGGCCCACACACGGAAGATAAAACCTTCTTCTCCCTCTAATTCATGCACACCCAAATAATTCTGAAGGTGGAAGTTCTCACCTGTTCCAAATGTGTACATGGCTTCATCGAGATTCATACCATCACTCCTTTCTTAAACTAGCCTTGATAGTTCTAACTATCAAGAAATTAAAACATTGAAATATATGTAAATACACTAGAAAACCCTTCAGACCGATAGGGCTTACAAGTAAACAAAACCACTTATGTAAGCGTTTACTGTATTATAACATTTTTTGACATTCTTGTCAGTAAATCTCCAAATCTTTTTTCATATTATCGAACACAAAAGTCTTAAGTAATTTTCCAGAAATATGTAATTCAACAATACCTGAATCGTACTCAGCTTTTGCGACATAGAGATTATCGTAAATATCTGCATATGAACGATATGAAAATTCTTGTACGGTTTGCTTACGCTCAATTAATTTGGCAACTTTAGCAACCAAGTCTTTCTTAAGAGTCACTTGATTCCAATCCACCTGATTAACAGCATCAGGGGCATTGTAGCTATTCATGGCACGCTTAACATCCGCTTCCGTGTAATTTCCATCTTCACCTGTTGCAACCATCTTACTACGCTGGAATTCTTGTCCCAACTGCATGAAACACATCCCTTGCATACTTAGATTAAGAGCATTTGCCAAGTAAATACGTTTTTCAATATCTTCTGGCGAATCATGTGGATGCAAATGATGCATAAGGTCATTCAAATTGTAGTTGTCGTGCGCTTCGATATAGTTGAGGACCTGACCTGGCATGAGGTAGTTTACAAAACCACGGCTACCAAGCAGACTCTTGGCAATCTGGTCTTCCAATGGGGCTCCAGACACATAGCCGTTATTGATGTACCCATAGACCTCTGCCCCCTTGACCGCGTCACGCGCATTGTCATTGAAATCCGATTCTAGGCATCAAGGCTGCATTATCCTTCTTGCCCTTTTGGTCTACAGGAAGTCCAATTCCCATATCCCATCCTTCACCATAAAGAAGGATCCTAGGATCAATATCATCCATGGCCGAACGAATGGCATTCATCGTAGCAACATCATGTAAGCCCATAAGGTCAAAACGAAAACCATCCACTCCAAATTCTTCTGCCCAATAGGTTAAGGAATCAATCATATACTTACGGTACATTTCCTTTTCACTGGCTGTCTCATTTCCACAGCCTGATCCATCTTGGAAAGACCCATTGTCATGCATACGGTAGTAATAAGCCGGCACAGATAGTTGGAAAGGAGAGCTGTAAGATGAGTAAGTATGGTTATAAACCACATCCATGATAACCCCTATTCCTGCTTCATGGTAGGCCTGAATCATTTTCTTAAGCTCTAAAATTGGTGCCACGGGATTCTTTTGATCAGCAGCAAACTGACGATCCGGAACATTGTAATTTTCAGGATCGTACCCCCAGTTGTAGAGAAGCTTCCCACCTTTATCATAGGTTTTATGGTGATCAAAGACTGGTTGCAGTTGGACATAGTTGTAGCCCATACGTTTGAGGTAATCAAAACCAGTCAAATCTCCATGGGCATTTCTAGTCCCTTTCTGACAAGCACCTAGATAGTTCCTCTATAGGACTTCTTAACACCAGATGTCTCTGAGATTGAGAAGTCACGGAGGTGCATCTCACAGATAACGGATGAGCAAGCATTTGCCTTACGCCAGCTCGCTTTTTGCTTGGTAACCTTTTCATACCCTCTTGGAACAAGTCGCTGTGGATTGACCACCAAACTTTTTTTATTATCTAAGCTAAGGGCGATACTGTAGGGGTCTCTCGTATCCTGATAAAAACTTTCCTCATGATACACACGAAACTGGTAGGCTACCCCATCCAAATCCTTTTTAACAGTGGCACTCCAAACACCGTGAGTATTCATCTCATGACGGTCTTTATTGACACTGGTTCCTCGGCTCATCTTAATGATCTTAGGATTTTTACTGCCCTTTTTAAAAAGTAAGAGCTGCACACGACGAGCTAGAGGTGACCAAAGGCGAAACTCTGTGGCCCCTTTTTCATACTTATGACCTAACCAACCTTGAAAGCCCCACTTCTGGTCAAATTCCTGTCTTCGGAGAGCCATATCAAAGGCATGCTGGTCGCGACCTTCGAAACTATGGCTAGTCAAGGCTGCCTGTTTAGAATAATAAACAGTTGGATCACCTTCAACTATCCAAATAGCATTGGGAGCATCCCCTAGGAAGCGTCGGACACGGTAATCATGTGTTTGCCTCGACCAGTCTTCCGTTTTGACCAAAAGATTGACAGAATCAATAAAACGATTGGAGGGAGAAGTAACCTGACCAACAAGACCAAAATCATCCTCACGTGAAAAATGGGCTTCTTCGCCCCAATAACCATCTAGCCACTTCCACATACTGTATCTGGAATAGTCGCCATGCATACTATGAAAATGAACGGTTAATAAATTGTCCATTTTTTACTCCTTAGTTTTTGTTACTCACTTTTTCTCCTATTATAGCAAAAAATGTTCGTTTTGTAAGCGTTCTTATGGAATATTTTGCAATTTTTTGGTCTATTTTGAACATAAAAAAAGAATGAGAAAATAAATGGCAAAACACTCATTTTTCTCATTTCTTTTGTCGATTTTAATTCCTTTAGAACTAGGCTTGAGACTCTTTCCAGTCCATTATTCTTGAGTCATCAAAACCTTACGTGGTTTGGTACCTTCAGCTGGTCCGATAACACCTGCTTCTTCCAATTCTTCCATCAAACGAGTGGCACGGTTGAAACCAACTGACAGACGGCGTTGAATCATGGAAGCACTAGCTTTTTGTGTTTCAAGGACCAAAGCCTTGGCCTCTTCAAAGAGTGGGTCACCTTCTGAGCTACCACCATTGGCAGAGGAACCTCCACCAAAATCATTTTCAGAAACTTCACCAGGATCAAAGCTCTCATCATAGTCAGCTGAAGCCTGATCCTTGATAAAGGTCACAATACGTTCCACGTCATCATCAGAGATGAAGGAACCTTGTAGACGAACAGGGTGGTTCTCATCAATCGGTTTGAAAAGCATATCCCCACGTCCGAGTAGCTTTTCTGCCCCATTTTCATCTAAAATGGTACGACTATCTGTTCCCGAAGACACGGCGAAGGCCACACGAGATGGCACATTGGCCTTAATCAAACCGGAGATCACATCAACCGACGGACGTTGAGTGGCGAGAATCATGTGAATTCCCGCAGCACGCGCTTTTTGTCCCAAACGAATAATAGCATCTTCCACTTCCTTACTAGCTACCATCATCAAGTCAGCCAACTCATCAACGATAACCACAATTAAAGGCAAGGGAATCTGTTTTTCTTGCGACTGGGCATTCCAATCTTCCACCTTGGCATTGTAGCCAGCAATGTTACGCACGCCAAACTTACTAAAGAGTTCGTAACGATTTTCCATCTCATCTACCACTTTTTGAAGAGCCTTGGCGGCCTTACGTGGGTTGGTCACTACAGGGATAAGGAGATGAGGAATATCATTGTAAACCGAAAGTTCAACCATCTTCGGATCGACCATGAGGAACTTCACCTGGTCAGGACGAGCCTTCATAAGAATACTAGAGATGATACCGTTAACCGCAACCGATTTACCAGAACCCGTAGATCCAGCGACTAGCAAGTGAGGCATCCGTCCCAAATCAAAGCTACGAGCCGAACCATCAACCGCCTTACCAAGAGGAACTTCCAAGAGCTTATTAGGATCCGTCTTGGACTGTTCCCAAAGTTCACGGAAAGAAACCGTCGCAATCTCTGAGTTAGGCACTTCGATACCAACCAAAGATTTTCCAGGAATAGGTGCCTCAATACGGACATCTTTCGCAGCTAGAGCCAGAGCCAAGTCATCAGCTAGATTTGAAATGCGATTGACCCGGACCCCAACAGCAGGCTTGACCTCATACTTGGTCACTGACGGTCCAATTTCAGCTCGCTCAACCTTGACATCAATATTGAAACTCTTGAAGGTATCTTCTAAGATTCGAATATTCTTACGAACGATGTTCTTCTCTTTAGATTGACTCTTAGGCTTATCAGGTGCAAAGAGATCTATATGAGGTAATTTATACTGCAGGAGTTCCTTCGGTGTGAAATCAACCTCGACAGGAGCATCATCTCCCTCAACCACCATAGATGGGGGAAACTCCTCTCTTGGCAGATCCTCTGGATAAGGTGCATAATCTTCTTGGAAATCCTCATAATCCTCTGGAGGGAGATTATCATAGTAGTCCTCAGAGGCATAATCACTGATTTCAGGTTCAAGTGCAAAAATCTCAGTTTCTTGTGGTAACTCCTCTGCGGCATCATCTAAGATTTCTCCTGTCTCCTCGTCAACAGTTAAATCAGCCAGACGCTCGGCTTCGGCACGTTCTTCCGCCTCACGTTCTTTCTGAGCCTGACGTTCTGCCTTCTTTTCCTGACGTTGAGCCGTCCGTTCCAAACGCTTCTCAGCCCCTTTCTGCCATGCTTCCTTAGTATACTCCATGATATCCAAGACATCCCAAGGGCTAAGAATGAAAGCACCCAAGAGAATAATCAATACCCCAATCATGAAGCTACCGATATTTGAAAAGAGGAAGGAAATCGGTTGGTATAGGAGAGCCCCCAACATACCACCACCCGCAAAACGAGCTACTTGCACACTGACCAGTTCCCCAAAAAGCAAGTCCTTGGTACCAGGGAAAATATCCAGACCACTCATGCGTTCTAGACTAAAGAGATAGGCGTGAAACTCCAACAAGAGACCCGCGAAGACCATCCAAAATCCTGTTACGTAGTTACTATGTTTACGTAACCATTTAAAGCCAAAGAGATAAACATAGATAGCAAAAATTAAAGGATAAGCCATACTCCCCACAAATACTCGAAAGAGATTATAGAGGGTAACCCCAAAGAAACCCAATCGAAAGACTGGGAAAATTAAGACAAAGGCAAAAAAGAAGGTCCATAGCATTCGCTTAATCGCCTTCTGTCTGTCTAATTCTGCTTTTGTAAGACGCTTCTTACCATTCTTAGAAGCCGCCCCTTTTTTCGTTTTTTTCGTTGTAGCCATAGGTGTATTATACCACGTTTTTAGACATGAAAAAAGAGAGACAAGTCTCTCCTTAGTTTGAAGACAAAGTCTTCTTTTGACATTATTCTTCAATTAACGATGTTGAGTGAACCGGACGATTCTTACCATCTGGATCAATATATTGAATAGCTTGGTTGATAGCGATAGGGGCTTCACCCATTCCCACAGCAATCAAGTCAATCTTACCTTCATATTCTGCTGCATCACCAATAGCATAAACACCCTCTTGTGAAGTTTCAAACTGAGCATTAACCGTAACGCTAGAGCGTTTGAAGTCAACATTCCAGTTACGGAGGTTTTTATTGTTGGTTGAGAAGCCAAAGCTAACAATAAGGGCATCAAGCGGCAATTCCACAACTTCATCTGACTTCACTTTTTGAACGGTCAAACTTTGGGCAAAACCATTTTCACCCTTGATTTCAAGGGGTACGTAAGGTGTCATCACATTAACTGACGATTGATGAAGAAGCTCTACACTATGCTCATGGGCACGAAAGGCATCACGACGGTGAATCAAAGTCACACTCTCAGCAATACCATCCAAGTGATTGGCCCAGTCAACAGCTGAATCCCCACCACCAGCAATCACAACTTTCTTGCCAGCAAACTGGTCCAGGCTATGCACATTATAGAACAAGTTATTATCCGCATAATCTTCTTCATTGTCCACACCTAAAGGACGTGGGGCGAAGGCACCATTTCCACAGGCAATGACGATAGCCTTAGACAAGTGTTGACCCTTGCTAGTAGCAATTGTGAAGATGCCATCTGTCTTTTCAAAGGTTTGAACTTCCTCTTTCAAATGAATGCTGACACGATCTTCAAAACGCTTAAGCTGAGTCAAGAGGTTTTCTGTCAATTCCGCACCTGTTGTTTGAGGAAAGGCTGGAATATCGTAGATTTTTTTCTCAGGGTAGAGAATGGCAGGCTGTCCACCAAGCTCTGACAGACTCTCAATAATATTAACAGTCATGCCACGTAGACCGGCATAAAAGGCAGCCCAAAGTCCTACTGGTCCACCACCAATAATGGTAATATCATAAATCTTTTCTTCTGACATTTTATTTTCCTTCTGCTTTTATCTCTTCTAAAATCTGACGTTCTTCATCCGTAAAATCATAGTTTTCCAAGAGGTCTGGCCGACGCTCCCAGGTCTTACGCAAACTCTGCTCCATACGCCAACGTCGAATATTGACATGGTGGCCTGACAAGAGCACATCTGGCACCTTCATGCCACGAAACTCAGCTGGGCGAGTATACTGTGGAAACTCCAAGAGCCCTGATGAGAAACTATCATCCTTATGACTAGCTTCCTTACCCAAAACCTCAGGAATCAGCGGACAGTAGCATCTACAATAGTCATAGCAGCTAGCTCTCCCCCAGTCAAGACAAAGTCTCCCAAGGAAATCTCGTCTGTCACCAAAGTTTTGATGCGCTCATCATAGCCCTCATAATGGCCACAAATAAAGACCAATTCCTCTTCTTGCGCCAATTCTTCTGCATAGGCCTGATCAAAGGTACGACCAGCAGGATCTAAGAGAATAACGCGAGGCTTAGTGACATTTAGCTTGTCAAAGGTATCAAAAATTGGCTGGGCACGAAGCAACATGCCTTGTCCGCCACCGTAAGGTTCGTCATCTACATGACGAGCCTTCTCCGCATTTTCACGGAAATTGTGATAGTTGATTTCTAGAAGCCCCTTATCCTTTGCCTTACCGACAATGGAATGCTCTAAGGGAGCAAACATATCTGGAAATAGGGTCAAGATATCAATCTTCATCGTCCAATCCTTCCATGAGCTCAACCTCAATACGACCAGCTGCAACATCAACATCAAGAACTACAGGTGGGATATATGGCAAGAGCAAATCTTTCTTGCCTTTACGTTTTACTACCCAAACATCATTAGCACCCGGTTGGAGAATCTCTTTGACCTGACCAATCAAAGTATCACCTTCATAAACATCAAGGCCTATGATCTCATGGTAGTAAAATTCCCCGTCATCAAGGTCTGTTAGATTTTCCTCAGCAATCTTAAGGCTACAACCTTTATACTTCTCTACATCATTGATATGGTAAAGTCCTTTAAACTTAACGATATCAAAGTTTTTATGCTTACGGTGACTAGCAATTTCGACATCCATGATGTAATTATCTTTGTCATCAAAAAGGGCTAGGACACTCTTCTTCTTAAAACGCTCATCCGCAAAATCTGTTACAGACAAAACACGAAGTTCACCCTGCAAGCCCTGTGTATTTACAATCTTTCCAACGTTATAGTATGTCATTGAATTTCCTTATTATATGTTTTCTTATTCAAATGAAACCACGACTCGACCAACTGCTTAGCATCATCTGATAACCATCACTAAACAAAGTTATTTCTTCGGGTCAAGGTCTTGTCATTTATGATTTTAAAGTGGTATAAAATGTCTGGCTTAGGCCAGTCAACCCCTCTATTTTATCAAAAAGGACACAAAAAAACCAGCTTTCTCTAGCTGGCACTCATAGTCCGTACGGGATTCGAACCCGTGTTACCGCCGTGAAAAGGCGGTGTCTTAACCCCTTGACCAACGGACCATAATCTGTGTCTCTACCCTCAGGTAGAACTGGGGTAGCTGGATTCGAACCAACGCATGAGGGAGTCAAAGTCCCTTGCCTTACCGCTTGGCTATACCCCAAAAGACTCTTATTATTCTACAGAAAAACTAGTTGGCTGTCAACACTTTTTTAAACTTTTTTCAAAAAAAGCAACCGGAAATACCGATTGCTAGGAGTTAGGAGATTTCATCATCTAAGCGAACTTAGATAGATGATATGAGGTCGCTTCAACCTCATATGAAAAAAGAAAAGTTTTAGGATAATTTCATTATATGTTTTGCTAGAAATAAAGTCAAAAGATTTGACTCGCAAAATCCGAGTAAGGGGTAAGAATTACGATAACTCTCCCTAGCCTCTAAATAACAAGGTTAGTTGATAACTTTATTCATCATCCTGTGAAACCAAATGATGTCTAAAGGCATAAACGACAGCCTGAGTACGGTCATCAACATTGAGTTTTCCTAGGATATTAGACACGTGCGTTTTAACGGTTTTCAATGAAATGAATAGCTCGTTAGCAATGGTCTGATTGTCATAACCCTTAGCCAAAAGCGCCAGGATATCACGTTCACGTGCCGTTAAGTCGTCGTGTAGGTCCGGGTGGCTATCGTGGTATTTAATCTTATTGTCCACCTCTGTTTCGATAGCTTCTTCACCACGGTAAACCTTACGAATACTATTGAGAATCTCTGCCGCACTGCTAGTTTTAAGCATATAACCTTTAGCACCAGCTTCAATGACTGGATAAATTTTTTCATTGTCCAAATAGCTAGTCAAAACCAAAATCTTGGCCTCTGGCCATTCTTTGAGCAATTCCAAAGTCGCTTGAACACCATCTAATTCAGGCATGACAAGGTCCATTACGACGACATCTGGACGAAGTTCCAGGGCAAGGTCAACACCTTCTCGGCCATTGCTCGCTTCTCCAACCACTTCGACATCTCCTTGGAGATTCAGGAAACTCTTAAGGCCCAAACGGACCATCTCATGGTCATCGACCAAAATCACATTTATCTTATTCGACATTGTCTTCTCCTCTTAATATCGGCACACGAACATCAATAGATGTTCCTTTACCTGTAGCAGATAGGAACTGCACAGTTCCCGCCATTTCATCGACACGCTCCTGGATATTTTTCAGTCCATAACTCATCTCGTCAGTCGACGCATTTAAATCATAACCAACACCATTATCCAACATTTTCAATTGAATTTCCTGACTATTTTGATAGAGATAAACCTCTATCTGGCTAGCCTTGGCGTGTTTAAGAGTATTAGAGATAAACTCTTGGGCAATCCTAAAGAGATTATTTTCAATACGCTTAGGCACTTTCTTAACCATATCCTTGTAGACGACATGGATATTGGATTTATCGGTTAATTCCTTAAGAATCATCTGCAAGCCTTCTTGCAAGGTCTTGTTCTCAAGCTCTGTCGGACGAAGATGCAAAAGCAAGACACGCATATCATTTTGAGCATCCGTCAGCATGGCCTCAACCGCCTGGATTTGATTATGCAAATCTTCCTTACTTAGCTGGTCTGCCATCTGAGAGACTCCAGATAGGATCATACTAGCCGCAAAAAGTTCCTGACTAACGGTATCGTGAAGGTCACGAGCAATACGACCTCTCTTTTCTTGATAATATCACGGCTCTGTAGGGCTTGGGCATTCTCGGTCTTCTGCAAGTCCTTAGTCAATTTACGCATCTTATGAGATAAGCGCATCATATTCTTGTCTAACTCAATATCTCCCTGACGTTTGACTGGTTGATTATTGATAATACGTCGCAAATCCTGATTGACTGAACGCATACTGTTATCATTGGCAATGGCCCAGAGAATATAAAGCAAAATGAGCAAACTCAGAACCACAAAAACCATGTTAAAAAGGAAGTGGAAGGTCTGAGACAGATTGCCGAAAACCAGTGAAAAGTTGAGGTTAAAGCTATCCATCACTACAAGGGTAACGCCAACCAAAACTACCACCGAGTATATCAGAATTAAAAATAGGTACTGTTTCTTCATTTGCGACGTACCTCCACTGGTCCAGCTCCCACATTGAGAATCAATTTAACCGTCCGATGAGCATGCTCATACTCCGCCCCCTGCAAGGTCAAGCTTTCATAACGGAGGTCGTATTCATCTTCATTAAAGAAGGTGACAGAGCTATAGATTGCTGATATGTTGAGTTTAACGGAAACATCAATTGGTACCAAGATAGTCGTCGGTCCATAGAGTTTCTGCAAAATCACGACATTATCTCGCCCCGAAACAATAACCTGAGTCAAATCAATCACATCTGTCCCAAAGAAACGGATGATATTGATATCATCAAAGTCATAACGATCACTGACAGGTTCCATACGAGTCCCAATCCACTGATTTCGGACAGCCCTAGGCTCCAAATTATCTTCTTTGAATTGGATGAGGGCGTAGCGATTCTTTTTCTTAACCTGTGAAAAATGGTTTATCATAACATAAGCCACACCCACTAGAATAGCAAGCACCACATAGATATTCCACATGGAAACCAGAAAAAGTGATATCAAACAGATGGTCAAAACAAAGTCACTCTTGGATTCCTTGTTAAAAAGCGAACCGCTAACAAGGTCAAAACCAGAATGAAAATAAAACTGGTAATATCATTATTAAAGATGGTGATCAGGCCCAGAGTCAAAAGCAGGGCTTCCACCACTAAGAAAAAATTAAATTTGGTCATAAGGACCTCTCAAATAAAAGTATACAGGGTTCATTCTATCAAATTTTAAGGCAATTGACAAAAAGACCCAGTTTGAGCACCGACTAGTCAAGATAGAAAAGGAGCAGCAGAAAGCAAAAAAGTGTCTCCATTACAGGAAACACTGTCTTTCTTTCAAAAATCCTAATCGTCAGTTTCGTCCATTTTACTATTTATGAGTTGCACCGTACTTCTGATTTCCTCCAGTATGACACGCTGCTCTGCCAACTCCTTCTCAATCTCAGCCAATTTTCTTTCAGTCTGACGACCTGACCGCACAAAAATATTATTGAGAGAGCTTGTTAACAACCCCAAAGTGGCAATCCCACTAAACATAAGAACGACCGCAACGGCCTTACCTACCAATGTTCGAGGAACGATATCGCCATAACCTACCGTAGTAACCGTTGCTACAGACCACCAAATAGCATCAATAAAATTATGGTGCTCTACTCGGGCAATAATAGCACTACTGATAAGGATGATAATACTATTAACCGAAAGCAGAAAATAAAAGCCATTTCTGCGATTAATGCGATTGGAAATGTGCTTGAGCTTACTACTCAAACCAATTAAGCGGGAGAGTTTGGCCAAACGAGCAAAGCGTCCCACCCTTGAAAAACGAAGGAAGGTAAAGACTTCATTGTAGGGAATGATAGCCAACAAGTCCAAGACATGCGTTTTAACAAAAATTCGCTTACGAGGTGCCAAGGAGAAACGAATCGCATAATCAATGGCAAAGATAAGCGTTATAGACTGATCTATCACTCTGAAAGGTCGCCTTCCAATTGAAATTAATCCAACCAAATCAAAGATAACCAAGCCAATGGAAATCAGGGCCAGGACCGTCATGACGATATCGTAGGTAATGATATACCTTCTCAGTTTTCTACGGTTTCTCATAGCGTCTCTCCTATATGTGATGTCTTCATTATAAAAGAATCTCTGACCCCTGGCAAGCAGGCTTTTTTAGCTATCGACAAGAAGTCTAGATAACAAAAAAGAGAGTTGAAATAACCTCTCTTTTTTTGATATCTTAGTTATTTAAAACTACTGTAGCTCTGTGTGAGTAGCCTCTGTCGAGGTTTCAGTGCTTGAAGTTGTACTGTCAGTACTTGAGCTCGTCGATGACGAATGTGTCGTACTGCTTGAGCTTGACTGTAGACTTGAACTTGCTGTTGCAACTGAAACATAGAGGATCACTGTACCATCAACGCTTGTACCAGCTTGTGGATCTTGATAAAGGACCTCTGTACTGCTAGGAATCTTATCCTTGTCTAACTTAACACCAGTATTATAGTCATGGTACTCGATGCTACTACTTGAGATACTCTTACGATTCAAAGTTTGAACCGCTGTTGAAACCGTCAAACCAGTCACATCAGGCATGGTAACTGTCTTAGGAGTTGCCACACGGAACTTGATTTTAGCCTTACTATCCTTAGGGTTGAAGGACTTGTTTTTTCCTGGACTTTGAGATAGGATTTCTCCCTCTTCAGCATTATCGTCTTCGACATGCTGAATATCAATTTGATCCTCAGAAACGCCATAATTCGAAGTTAAGTCCTCAATGGCATCCTTATAGTTTTTACCTTTGTAGTCTTTCAAAGCGAAACCTTTACTACCAGAAGAAACATAGACATCAATGCTTGATCCTTCTTTTCGTGTAGTTCCAGCTGTAGGATCAGTCTTGATGACCTTGCCTGTATCGACAGAGTCATCTTCCACTTCTTTAACGTCTCCTACCTTAAATCCAGCACCCTCAATGTTAGTCTGAGCTGCGGACAACTCTTGACCGACCACATTAGGCACCTGGACATTATCAGGATTGGTAAATACCAAATAGGCAAAGATGATAATACCAATAAAGACAAGTCCTAGGAAAACCTTGAGCAAGGTTGAGAAAAAGTTTTTCTTCTTTTTCTTCTTAGCTGGTGTCGTATTTTTCCTTGGTTGTTTACTTGGAGCAGGTGTAGGCTCTGATGGCTCAGTAGCAACGGCTTTTTTCTCAAGACTTGCAGATGGAACTGGATCAACCTTTGGCAAGGTCTTGGTATCCGTCATATCATCAAAGACTACCTTGGCATCGCGTCGATGACTAGGATGCAAACTCGTTACCAAGTCACGGCTCATTTCCAAAGTACTATTATAACGATTCTCTAGTTTTTTGGCTGTTGCTCGAATAACCACGTTTTCCAAGGCTTGGGGAACATTACGGTTCTCTGCCAAAATAGATGGGAGTGGCTTTTGGAAATGTTGGAGTGCAATGGTTACTGCACTGTCACCATCATAAGGAATATGACCTGTCAACATTTCAAAAAGCATAATACCCATAGCATAGATGTCGCTTTGGATAGTTGCTTTCGATCCACGAGCCTGCTCTGGTGAGAGGTAGTGGACAGAACCCAACATAGAGTTAGTTTGAGTTAGACTAGTCTCTGCAAAGGCAACCGCAATTCCGAAGTCTGTGACCTTGGCTGTACCGTCCTTAGTTAAAAGAACGTTTTGTGGCTTAAGGTCACGGTGGATAATGCCCTTTTGGTGGGCAAGAGTCATGGCGGAAAGAACCTCCCCCATGATACGCACAACATCTTGGTTAGAAAGTGGCGCATGGTCTTGAATATATTTCTTCAAGTCCGAACCATCCACATACTCCATCACCAAGAACTGCTGGCCGTCTTCTTCGCCAATATCTCGGATAGCAACGATATTAGGATGACTGAGTTCTGCCATGGCACGCGCTTCACGCTGGAAACGCGCCACAGCCACCTGATCCGTTTGGTAATTGGTACGTAGCACCTTAATAGCTACTCTTTCATTATCCAGAATCAGGTCATTAGCCAGATAAACATCCGCCATACCACCACGCCCGATAGACTTAAGGATTCGATAACGTCCAGCAAACAATTTGCCAACTTGGATCATTATCCTTCCTCACTTTCTATTTTGATGAGAGCAACGGTAATATTATCATGACCACCAGCCTCATTGGCTGCAGCTACCAAACGACTCGTTTTTTCTTCGACGAAACCAGGACTGTTGACAATATGAACAATCTGTTCAATTGAAATCATATTAGTCAATCCATCTGAATTGGCCAAAATATAGTCTCCTGGTTCCAATTGTTGGACACCAAGGTCAGCCTCAATCGGAGCAGCTTGCCCAATAGATTGCGTAATGATATTACGTTGTGGGTGAACCGCTGCTTCTTCTTCGGTCAACTGACCAGCCTTGATAAGAGCATTGACCAAAGAGTGGTCATTCGTCAATTGCTTATACTCACCATTACGGATAGGGCAATACGTGAATCCCCAACATGGGCGAAAATCACAGCATTATCAACAAAGGCAAGAACCTCGATAGTTGTTCCCATTCCCTTATATTCTTCGTTTTGGCCAAGTTCATAGATTTTACGATTTTCTGCATCAATAGCAGCAATCATCCAATCACGAATTTGACTCAACTCACGAAAATCAGTGTTAATCCAGTCACGACCAAGGTCAGTTACTGACATCTCACTGGCAATATTTCCAGCACGGTGTCCACCCATTCCGTCTGCAACAACGACAAGGGTAACACCAGCTTGGTTGACAAATTTATTAACAAAATCTTGGTTGTTTGACCGTTTTTGGCCAATGTCCGTTAATAATGATATTTCCATAGTTTTCTTTCTGACTTGCGTCAGCATTTCCTCCTCTGTAACCCTAAGCTTTTTTACGCAACTGTGCGATGAAAAAACCATCAGTTAGATACTGTTCGGGGGTAATTGCCAAACAGCCATTGACCACGATGTCTTTACATGGATGGTCTAAGGCAACTTGCTCAAAATCAGGATGGCTCTCAAGAAAGGCTTGAATCACCTCTTGATTTTCTTCTGCTATGATGGTGCAAGTACTATATGTTATTATACCACCTTTTCGTAGGGTTTGACAAACGCTGGATAGGATATCCAACTGCACAGCCTTAAGGGACTCAAAGTCTTGGAGATCCTTGTTATATTTGATGTCGGGTTTCCGACGAATGAGTCCAATCCCTGAACAAGGAGCATCCACTAAAATCTTGTCAAAACTATCAGTCGGAAAGACTTGATGTACCTGACTAGCATCCAGTTTCTGTGTCTTAACCTTATCAGCTAGGCCAAGACGTTGGGCATTTTCTTCGATAAGGGCAAGCTTATGATCATAGAGGTCAAGCGCCGTCACATGTCCACCCGTCAAATAAGAGGCCATATGGACAGTCTTACCACCAGGTGCCGCACAGGCATCCAGGATTTCTTCCTCGCCTTGAATCCCTAAAGTTGGTGCAACCAGTTGACTGGTCTCATCCTGAATGGTCAACAAGCCCTCTTTAAAATAATCTGTTCAGCAAAGTAACCTGAAGACTTAACAAGCCCGACTGGTGATAGGACTGAACGATCAGCCCCAGTGGTCTCCGCTATCTCTTTCAAACGTGACGCATCCGTTACACGTACACTAGCCTTATTTCTCACAAAGAGGCTTTGGAAAATAGCAAGGGCACGGTCTTCCCCGTACTGGTCGATAAGTTTTTTAACCAACCACACAGGTAGAGAATACTGAACGGAATAGCGTTTATTGACACGTTTAATCTGGCTTGGATCTGGCAAAGGCTGGCTAGATAGTTTACGAAGAACCGCATTGACCAGCTTCTCAGCACCCTTTTTATTGCCACGATTTTTAGCAATAGAAACCGCATCATTAACTACCGCATGGGCTGGAATCTTATCTAAATAGGCCAACTGATATAGACTCAAAAGTAATAAGTCATAAACCCAAGGTTCAAGCTTATCGCGGTCCTCAATAACATGGGCTAGAATCCACTCCAAAGTAATCTTACGAGCCACGGTCCCATAGACAATTTCCGTCACCAAGGCCTTGTCCTTATCTGTCAGCTGCGACTTGCTCAGATGTGCATTGAGAGCAATATTTGAGTAGGCCCCTTCCTGGAAGACTTCTTCTAAGATTTCAAGTGCCTGTCCACGAGCTGTTTTTTTCCAATCATTGGCCAAATGCATCACCTACTTCAAGATTGCGTCCGACCCCATTAAGGAAATCAGCAATAGCCATACGAGGTTTTCCAGCAGGTTGAACTGTCTTAAGCGAAATAGCTCCTTGACCAGTCGCAACTACCAAACTCTTCTTGGTTTTTTCAATAATATGACCAGCCTGTCCTTGACCTTCTGCCAAATCCGCTTCATAAATTTTGAAACGTTTGCCATCAAGCAAGGTATGGGCCACAGGCCATGGGTACATGCCACGGATTTGATTGAAAATGTCTCGTGCGGACTTGTTCCAATCAAGGCGCTCCTCTTCTGGACTAATATTTGGTGAAAAAGTTACCTGACTGGCATCTTGAGGGACAGGTTTGATTTCTCCGGCAATGTAGGCAGGCAAGGTCTCAAGCAAGAGGTCACGACCCAAGACTGCCAATTTTTCAAACATGGTACCGACATTATCCTCGTCAAGAATTGGCAAGGCCTTTTGGCTAACCATGTCACCAGCATCCATTTCCTTGACCATTTCCATAATCGTCACACCAGCTTCTGCATCACCATTGATAATGGCATAATGGATAGGCGCCCCACCACGGTATTTTGGCAAGAGTGACGCATGGACGTTAACCGCAAAATCCATGCTATCAAGCAACTTACTTGGCAAAAATTGTCCATAAGCCGCCGTAACAATCCCATCAGCACCAAGTGCCATAAGCTGTGCCATTTCCTCAGAACCTGACAACTTTTCAGGTTGATAAATTGGCAAGTCATGCGCCAAGGCTACTTCCTTGACCGGTGTCATGCGGATTTCTTTTTTACGGCCGACAGCACGGTCTGGTTGCGTCACCACAGCGACAATATCATAATGCTCATCGGTCAAAAGTCCTTCCAGCACTGTCGCTGAAAAGGCAGGCGTTCCCATAAATACTAATTTTGTCATATTCTTCCTTTTCTAGATTAGGTAAAATTCTGAGGTTCGTGATCAATAATCAAACGCAGGTCCTTGTTCTCAGGCTCCTGAGTCATGTCAAGGACCCTATTAAGCGTTTCTTCCAAGTTATCCTCAAAACGGTATTTGATAATAATCTGATAGTGATAAAGGTTATGTGTTCGGGCAATTGGCTTAGGTGTAGGCCCTAGGAAGGTCACCTTGTCTGACAGGTGCTCTCTTAAATAAGCCATAACCTCATAGCTCTTCCGAACCACAAACTCTTCATCCTTGTGAGAAAGCGTAATCCCTACCGTATAGAAATAAGGGGGATAGGCCAACTGACGTCGAATCCCCATTTCATAGGCGTAGAAACCTTCATAATCCTGTTGCTGTGCAAACCGAATGGCATAATGACTAGGATTATAGGTTTGAATAATAACTTCCCCTTCCTTGTCAGCACGACCAGCACGACCAGCCACCTGAGTCAAGAGTTGGAAGGTACGCTCAGCTGAACGAAAATCTGGTAAATTTAGCGACGTATCTGCATTCAAGACCCCTACTAAGGTAACATTGGGAAAATCCAAGCCCTTGGCAATCATCTGAGTCCCAAGCAAAATGTCAGCCTTACCATTTCCAAAAGTCTCTAAGAGTTTCTCGTGAGCACCTTTCTTACGTGTCGTATCAACATCCATACGAATCACTCTGGCTTCTGGCAAAAGTTCCGTTAACTGGTCATAAGCCTTCTGTGTCCCAGTCCCATAATAGCGAATCTGACGACTCTGACAGTTAGGGCAGACATGTGGTATTGCTTTTTGAAAATCACAATAGTGGCAATTCATGGTCTTAGTATCCATGTGCAAGGTTAGTGAAATATCACAGTTGGGACAATCATCCACATAGCCACAGTCACGACACATGACAAAAGAGGAATAGCCACGACGGTTCAACATTAGCACGACTTGTTCCTTACGTGCCAAGCGTTCTCGGATTTTCTCTAAGAGAGGTGGCGTAAAATCACTCGCCTCTTGACGGCCCACAAAGTCCTTAAAGTCCACCACTTCCACCTGAGGAATTTTGGCATTAGGATTTGCCCTCTGAGTCAACTCAAGAAAATGGTAAACCCCTTTCTGAGCTCTCGCCCGAGTCTCAATAGAAGGTGTTGCTGAACCAAGAACAAGCACGGCTCCATGACTCTTAGCCCTAAGCAAGGCCACATCTCTAGCATGGTAGCGAGGATTGGATTCTTGTTTATAAGTAGCCTCATGTTCCTCATCGATAATGATAGCTCCGATATTGTCCAAGGGAGCAAAGATAGCCGAACGTGCTCCTACCACAACCTTGGCCTGGCCAGATCTAACCTTACGCCACTCGTCAAATTTCTCACCGTCTGACAAGCCTGAATGCATAATGGCCACCAAGTCCCCAAAAGTGAAATGAAACGATTGGTCATTTGGGGCGTCAGGGAAATCTCTGGCACCAAGACAATAGCTGTTTTCCCCATAGCCAAGGTCCTCTCGATAAGATGTAGATAGACCTCTGTCTTACCTGATCCCGTTACCCCTTCCAATAAGAATGGTTTGCCGCCTTGTACAATTTGGCGCGTCATTTCTTCAACCGCATGCGCCTGTTGAACATTAAGCTCAAGAAAATCCGTCTTTTCTACCTTCTCAAAGTAGCTGTCGGCACGATTGACCTCAACTTCAGTGATGACCAAGGCACCAGCTTCAATGAAAAACTTAACCACATCTCGTGAAAAAAGCTTGTGGAGGTCTGCCACCTTCCCTGACTCACTCTTCTCGAGCAAGAAGTCTCGCATCTCCAAACGCCTCTTAGCCCGTTGCGAAATAGCCAAAGTCTCAAGAATGCCCTTTTGAACACTATAGTGCTTCTCAGTCTTGATGTTCTGCTTATCCTTAGCAAGGTAATCAACCGTTACACGTCCAGACTGGACCAGACGAGGAATGGCTTGACGCTGCTCCTCTAACAACTGCGAGAAAAGAACATGATCCTGCCCCTGAAGAAAAGTCTGTTTATCCTCTTCACCTAGTTTATCAGTCGCCATGATAACCTTATCGTACTGGGAATTAAGGAGACCGGGTAGCATTGACTTCAAGATGGAAATCTTATAGGAAAAGACCGTATGTCGCATCTGATCAGCCAAGTCCAGCTGATCCTGATTAAGGACTGGCTCATAATCTAAAAGCTCAGCGATAGGTTTTAATTCAGGAAAGTCTCTTAAGTTCTCCTGCTCTTCTAAACCAATAACAAAACCTTGCAATAGACGATTTCCTTTACCGAAAGGTACATGCACTCGCATACCAATGGCAATTTTATCTTGCATAGCTTCAGGGATAAGGTAACTATAAGGTCTGTCCGTCTGCATCAGAGGAACGTCTACAATAATTTGTGCTACTAAAACCATAAATTTCCTCCTGTCACTTCCTTAAGACCAGTATCTTTCAAGCTCAAGAAAAGCTGAGCACTTGATTATCATCATAAAGAAGGAAGCTGAGACACTATGCCTCAGCTCCCCTCTCCTCATAAACCAAAGCATGACTTTGATTTTAGATTTTATCGCCTTCTTCTTTTTCTTTAGCGATTTGTTCTTTGATTTTACGTTCTTCTTCCTCAGCAGCAAGACGTGCTTGAATCACTTTCAAACGTGCCAATTCACGTTTAGATTCTGGATCTGGGTGAATAGTCACATTTCCAGTTTCAATTTCTTCAAGGGCTTGAAGAGTTGGTTTTACTGACGTAAACTCTTGAGTTGGTTCAGCACCAGCAGCCAATTCATGGGCACGTTTGGCTTGCAAAATAACCAATGAATATTTTGAAGGCACTTTATCCAAAAGTTTGTCAATAGAGGGTTTCAACATCATAATTCTATACCTATTTCTAATTTATTTATCTGATAATTTCTTTTCTGAAATCATATTACGATAGCGGCCAATCACACGGTCAACACGGAAGTGTTCTGCTTCAATAACACGTTTGACACGCTCAGCAGCTAATGGCACTTCGTCATTAACAATGGCATAATCGTATTCGCTCATGAGAGCAATTTCTTCACGCGCACGCTCGATACGTTGAGCAATAACTTCCTCAGAATCTGTCCCACGACCAACCAAACGCTCTTGAAGCTCGTTCAAATCCGGTGGTGTCAAAAAGATGAAGACAGCATCTGGGACCTTTTTCTTAACCTGAAGGGCACCTTGAACCTCGATTTCAAGGAAAACATCAATACCTTTATCCAAGGTTTCATTAACATAAGTCAAAGGTGTTCCGTAGTAGTTACCCACATATTCAGCATATTCCAACATTTGACCATTACGAATAAGCTCTTCAAATTCCTCACGCGAACGGAAGAAATAATCCTTCCCATCAACTTCACCAGGACGTTGAGCACGCGTGGTCATTGATACTGAGTATTCAAATTTGTGGTCAGGTGTTGAAAAATCTCCTGACGAACAGTTCCTTTTCCGACACCAGAAGGCCCTGAAAAAACAATCAAAAGTCCACGTTCAGACATGTCTTCTCCTTAAACTAAGATTAAAAATCTTCTTATGACTCACCTTAAAAAAGAGAAAGTAATCATCTCTTTTTATGGCTTAGGGGTTGTTCAGTGATTAAGTTACAGCTCACTTTTCAAAGCATGCGTTTTTCCTTACTATTTTACCAATAAAAGTGACTTTTTTCAAGGTGAGGACACCATTAAAAAGAGTGAATCCCTTTTCCCAGTACTCACTCTTTTTAAACACTCTTTTAAACCAAACCAGTCAAGAGACCTTGCATGAATTCTTCTGAATGGAACTCACCGATATCATCAATTTTCTCACCAAAACCAATTAATTTAACTGGAATATCCAACTCTTGACGAATGGCTAGAACCACACCACCCTTAGCACTACCATCCAACTTAGTCAAGACAAGGCCTGTAAGAGGTGTGATTTTTGAAAATTCCTTAGCCTGACTAAGGGCATTTTGACCTGTTGAGGCATCCAAGGCCAAGAGGGTTTCATGAGGTGCTTCTGGAACCACACGTTTGATAATACGACCAATCTTTTCAAGCTCTGCCATAAGATTGTCTTTATTTTGCAAACGACCCGCAGTATCAATCATAAGGACATCAACTCCTTCAGCAAGGGCCTTTTCCATACCGTCAAAGACCACTGAAGCTGGGTCAGCCTTCTCAGCACCAGTCACCACTGGCACATCAACACGACGCCCCCACTCAACCAACTGAGCGACAGCTCCCGCACGGAAGGTATCGGCAGCTACCAGCATAACTTTTTTGCCTTCTTGTTTGTATTTATGCGCCAACTTACCGATAGACGTTGTCTTACCAACCCCGTTGACACCAACGAAAAGCATGACTGTCAAACCATCTTGGGAAATTAATCTGCTCCTTGTAGACATCATCCTTCTCGTAGATATCCACAAGTTTTTCGATAATCAAGCGTTGCAAATCTTCAGTCTTTTTGACATTTTCGAGGCGGGCTTCATAGCGCAAGTCTTCCGTTAATTGCGTGGCAACATTAACCCCAACATCGGAAAGAATCAGCATTTCTTCCAATTCTTCGAAGAACTCCTCATCAACACGACGGAAATTCGCAAAGAATTCATTCAAGCGGGCAGCAAAACCTGTACGCGTCTTCTTAAGGGTACGATTGTATTTCTCTTGTTCTGTTTCAGTTTTTGAAGCCTGAACTTCTTCAGGTTTTTCCTCAACTTTACGGGTTTGAACAGCCTCAAAAGTAACCGTTTCACCTTTTTCTGCAGCAGCAGCTACCTGAGCCTTTTTAGCATAGTAATCAGCCATGACATCCGCGAAGTGGTTATCCACAGCGACTTGGCTTTCTTCTGACTCTGATACGCCCTCTGCTTCGCTTGAGGCCTGATCATCAACAGATAGGTCCTCATCAGACGCTACTTCACTTTCTTCTGTCACTGTAGATTCGCTTTCTTCAGCAGATTCTGTAGACGAAATCTCTTCTACTTGAGTCTCTGACTCACTGAGCTGTTCTGTTTGACTTTGGCTTGTCCCTTCACTTGTTGACAAGTCTTGATTATCAAGGGCCTCAGTTTCTGAAATTTCCTGATTTGCTACAGTCTCCTGTGACTGGTTTCCTCTTGTCCAAATAATCGATCAAATAGACCCATTTGGTTCTCCTTATTTCTCTAGAATATACTTGTGGATGGCCTCAGCCACTCCAGATTCCTCATTAGTTTTTGCCGTTACTGCCTTGGCAACAGCCTTAACCTTAGGAACAGCATTTGCCATAGCCACACCAAGACCAGCCCACTCCAACATGGTCAAGTCATTTTCCTCATCTCCCATAGCCATAACCTGACTTTTATCAAGGGCAAGATAATCAGACAAAAGTTTCAAGCCTACAGCCTTATGAACCCCTTTCGGCATGACTTCAAGGATAATTTCACGAGACTTAAAAACTTCAAAATTCTGGTATAGCTGTTTAGGTAGTTTTTGAATTTGAGCATCCAAAAACGCTTCCTCACAGACCGTAACTACCTTATTATAGACGATATTTTCAGGAATGTCATCAATACTCTCCACATCAACGAAGGTCAAGGTAGGATTAGCCTGACGATAGAGAGAATGATTGCCTTTACTTGGCACACCATAGACAATGCCATCACTGATAACATCCATAGGGAGCCCTAGAGGTTCAAAGACAGCATAAATCTGCTTTAAATCTTCTCGACTCATCTCTTTCTTTATGAGGATATCCCCATTATTACGCTGAACCAAGCCACCATTGAAGGTCACACTATAGTGCTTATCATCTAACAAGCCCAAATCTTCCAAGATATGAGTAATAGCTGGCAGAGGACGACCAGTCGTAATGACCACATGAACTCCCTTAGCTTCTGCCGCCTTCAGAGCAGCTCTATTTTCAGCTGTTACTTGCTTATCCTTAGTAAAGAGGGTCCCATCTAGGTCCAAGGCCAATAATTTAATCTCAGACATCTGAGCCCACCAATCCTTCCATGTAGTCAAAGACTGCACCATCTTTATGGTGGCCAATCACCTCATCTGCCACTGCCTTAATCTCATCACGCGCATTTTCCGTAGCAACCGCACGACCCGCGAAGGTCAGCATCTCCATATCATTGAGATTATCACCAAAGGCTACAACATCTGAAGCCTGTCTCCCCAACTCTTGACAAAGATGGTAGAGACCAAAGCCCTTGTCCACACCTTTAAGGATGATATCCATGGAATCAAAGCCAGTTGTCACAGCAGTCATATCCTCAAAAATCGTGTTGAGGTAGTCACCACGTTCCATGATGGTATCTCCTTGAAACTTAGCAGTTACCTTGAAAATATCATCTGTGACCGCTTCAAGATCCGTTGCCATGACATTTTCATAGTAACGTTCCATGGCCTTAAGATAGGCTGGGTCTGCATCGTTTGGTGCATAGGCACCTCGACGGCCTGACAAGAGAATCCCCTCGCAAGTTGGCAGGGATAAAGTTGTATCTGCAATTTGCAAATAATCCTTAGGTTCTAGCTTGGACTCGAACAAGACCTCACCCTTGTACTGAACCAAGGCCCCATTTTCCGCAATAATCGCAATACGGTCCACAAACCCATCAAAAAGCTCCTCCAAGGCCAAGAGGGCTCGCCCAGAAGCTACGGTAAAAACATAATCTTTAGCTTCACAAGCATCCAAAAGGTTATCCAAACGTGCTTTGTCATAGGCACCAAGATGGTCTAGAAAGGTACCATCCATATCTGTTGCTAAAATTTTCAAAATAATCTCCCTTCAGGTCGAATATACTTGCCCCTATTGTACCAAAAATAGGAATATAAGTTTGGGAAAAGCCAAAGAAATTAGAGAAAATATGGTATTTTACTTTCAAATTCATCATTTTAGTTGTATCATTACGGTAGTACCAGAATAATACTATTATACTTTTAGAAAGGAGTTTCTTATGGCTTGGACATTTGATGAAAAATCGCCAATCTATCTCCAAATCGCCTATCGCGTCAAGCTGAAGATAGCTTCCAAGGAATTGAGTATGGGACAACAACTCCTACCTGTAAGGGAATTTGCTCAGGAAGCCGGGGTAAATCCCAACACCGTACAAGAGCCTTCCAAGAACTTGAAAAAGAGGGGCTGGTCTATTCTGCCCGTACCTCTGGTCGCTTTGTTACTGAAGATGAAAAACTTATTGATCAAAAACGACATGAGATTGCCCAAAGTCTCATGAAAAACTTTGTCACTGAGATGGCAGCCATTGGTTTTAGCTCACCTGAAATCAAAGCCATCATTACTGACTACATCGAACAAACAGGAAAGGACTTATAGACTGATGACTGATATTGTAACTCTAACAAATCTCACCAAGACCTATAATGGTATTCCAGCCCTTAGAGATGTAACCATGGCCATCCCGTCTGGTAAAATCATTGGTCTCTTAGGACCAAACGGTAGTGGTAAAACAACTCTCATCAAGATTTTGAATGGCCTCCTTCAACCAACTTCTGGTTTAGTAACTATTAATGGATTTCAGCCATCACCTATCACCAAAGCTCAAGTGGCATATCTACCTGATACAACTTATTTAGATGAAAGTAAAACTATCCAATACTACTTGGACTTCTTCCAAGATTTCTATGCTGACTTCCGCTATCCTCTTGCCTTGCAACTCTTGCAGGATTTAAAGCTCCAGCCTGATTTGCGCCTTAAAGACCTTTCAAAAGGAAACAAAGAAAAAGTTCAGTTGATTTTGGTTATGAGTCGTGAAGCTAAACTCTATCTCCTTGATGAACCTATCGGTGGGGTCGATCCCGCGTCACGTGACTACATCCTTAAAACCATCATCAACCAATACTCTGAAGATGCTTCTGTGATCATTTCAACTCATTTGATTGCAGACATTGAATCTGTTCTAGATGAAGTTGTCTTCCTAAATACGGTCAGATTGAACTTCAGGGTGATGCTGATAATATCCGTCAAGCCCATGGCAAATCTATCGACAAACTCTTTAGAGAGATGTTCCACAACTAGGAGGTATGAGCATGTTTTGGAAATTAGTTAAGTATGAATTACAATCGATCCGTAAATGGTATCTCGGCATCTATGGTATTGCCATCCTACTCTCAATCCCCTTGGGTTTAATGCTTCAAAAATTTATTTTTGTAACTGAACAGAGCCACCAAGAACCTAGTCTACTCTTTTTTGCTTTCTTCACACTGATGGTTTTTGCTACCATTATTGTATGGGGAGCCATTTACATAGCAACAATAGTCCTCATTGTCAGACGCTTTGCAAAAACTGTCTTTGGGAGAGAAGGCTATCTAACCAATACACTCCCAGTTTCTGCTCACCAATTAATCTTATCGAAACTCTTGGTAGCCTTTATTTTAGATATCATTTCATCACTCGTTATACTCCTTTCGATTGGAATTATAGCTGCTTTCTGCCTTGATATGAAAGATATCCTCCTAGCTACCAGCTACTTTGGCCAGATCCTAAAAGAGATAGGCGCTTTCTACCTCTTCATCCCTTCTACAATCTTGTCAATGATTGCTGGTATTCTTTTCTATTACCTCTGTATTAGTATCGGAAACCTCTTCAACACTAACAAAGTTCTTATGGGATTTGTCGCCTTTTTCGCCATTCAGGCTATCCTATTCTTTATTGGTTTCTTCTTTGGACTCGGTGCAGCCTTGACCGGAGATGCAACATATACTGCAATCAATAACTCGTCATATATCATTAGTCTAGTTCAGTCTCTCATTCTCATCGCAGCAAGTTACTTTGGTACCTACTATATCATGACCAAACGCTTAAATCTGGACTAAAGAAAAACCGTGTTCCTTTTGGAACACGATTTTTTTGCATTTAAAAGACTTATTTACTTTGTTCTTTACGATAAGTCTCAATTTCGGCTTTGTTACCCCAAACGAAGTGTCCTGGACGTACTTCAACCATTTCTGGTTTATCAACAGAATAGTCGTGTTGGTTTGGATCATAAACCTTCAAGACTTTCTTACGTTCCAAGATCGGATCTGGAATAGGAACAGCAGACAAGAGTGACTTGGTGTAAGGGTGGATAGGATTGTTGTAGAGTTCTTCTGTCTCAGCAACTTCCACGATTGTCCCCTTGTAGATAACAGCGATACGGTCAGAAATGAAACGGACCACTGACAAGTCGTGAGCGATAAAGAGGTAGGTCAATCCCAACTCTTTTTGGAATTTCTTAAGCAGGTTCAAAATTTGGGCACGAACTGACACGTCAAGGGCTGAGATTGGTTCGTCAGCGATGACCAAGTCAGGTTGCATAACCAAGGAACGCGCAATACCGATACGTTGACGTTGTCCTCCAGAAAATTCGTGAGGGTAACGTGTCAAGTGCTCCTCAAGAAGTCCCACTTCTTTGATGATTTCCTTGATTTTAGCTTTACGATCTTCCTCATCCTTATAGAGATGGAAGTTATGCAAGCCCTCAGACAAGATATAATCAACTGTTGCACGTTCATTCAAACTAGCCGCAGGGTCTTGGAAAATCATCTGAATACGACGGATAAGGTCGTTTCTCAGAGTGAGATAAGTGCCCATTGATTTTCTTACCGTCAAAAATAATCTCACCATTACTTGTATCATTCAGACCAATAATGGCACGACCGATAGTAGTTTTACCACTACCAGACTCACCAACGAGGGAAAAGGTTTCACCCTTGTTGATGAAAAAATTAGCATTGTGGACAGCAACGAATTTCTTGCTTCCTTCACCGAAGGAAATCTCCACATCTTTTACTTCAACTAACTTCTCAGGCATTGCCTTCCTCCTCATCTCCTAAATGTGCAAATCCCATATTAGTACGGATTTTTTCATGTAGATTTTGGATAACCTCAGGTTTTTCAACTTTTGGTGCATCCTCATGTAAGAGCCAGGTCTTAGCCCAGTGAGTATCTGAAACTTGGAATTGTGGTGCTTTTTCCTCGAAGTCAATTTGCATGGCATAGTCTGAACGCAAGGCAAAGGCATCTCCAACAACTGGTGTATAAAGTGATGGTGGTGTCCCTGGAATAGAGAAAAGCTCACCCTTATCGTCAGCCAACTGTGGCAAGCTTGAAAGCAAGCTCCAAGTGTATGGGTGACAAGGCTCATAGAAAATTTCCTCAACAGTTGCGTACTCGATGATTTCACCAGCATACATAACAGCAACCTTGTCAGCGATACTTGCTACCACACCAAGGTCATGGGTAATGAAAATCACTGAGAAACCATACTCTTCTTTAAGTGATTTCAAGAGGTCAATGATTTGAGCTTGAATGGTTACGTCAAGGGCAGTTGTTGGCTCGTCACAGATAAGGACATCAGGACGACAAGCCAAGGCAATGGCAATGACGATACGTTGACGCATCCCACCAGAGTATTGGAAAGGATATTCGTTGAAACGTTTTTCAGCATCAGGAATACCAACCTTGTCCATGTAATCAATGGCCATTTTTTTAGCTTCTTTAGCTGATTTTCCTTGGTGTTTGACAATGACTTCAACAATTTGGCTACCGATAGTCTTAATTGGGTCAAGACTGGTCATAGGATCTTGGAAGATAGTCGCGATCTTAGCTCCACGAATAGGTGCCCAATCTTGGTGACTCTTAAGTTTGGTCAAATCTTGGCCACGATAATCAATAGAACCACTAGCTACACGACCATTTTCTTCAAGCATCCCTGTGAAGGTCTTGGTCAAAACTGATTTACCTGAACCAGACTCACCAACCAAGGCTAAAACTTCACCTTCAACCAAATCAAGGGAAACCCCTCGAATAGCTGTCAAAACACGGTCACGAACGTCAAATTCCACGACGATATCGCGAGCCGATAATATTACATTTTTATTTTCTGTCATATTGGACTCCTATCTATGCGTACGTGGGTCACTGGCATCCGCCAAGTTTTGACCGACAATAAAGAGAGAGAGGGAAACGAGGATCAAGGTAGTCAATGGAATCCAGAAGAGATAAGCATTAACTGTAACGTTCTGTGCATAGTCTGAAATCAAACGACCAAGACTAGGCGTCGTAACTGGAAGCCCCAAACCAAAGTATGAAAGGAAGGCTTCGTAAGAGATAAATCCTGGCAAGAGTTGACTAGCCATAGTTACGATAACTGACACAAGTTGCGGCATGATGTTTTTAACCACAATCTTAGCAGTTGGCGTTCCCAGTGTACGAGAAGCCAAGTTGTACTCCAAATCACGGTAACGCATGATTTGAATACGAATGGTATAGGCAATACCAATCCAACCTGTGACAGTCATGGCAAAAATCATGTTCCAGAAACCTGCACCCAATGAGTAAGTCAAGACGATAACGACAAGGAGGGCAGGAATGTTTGAGATGATGTTGTAGATTTCCATCATAATCATATCAAAGGTCTTAGAAATCCCCCAAACAGCACCAACGACTAAACCAATAACAACGTTAATGAAGGTAGCGATAACAGCAATAAGGATAGAATTACGAGCTCCAAACCAAACACTGTCAAAGAGAGACTTACCATTACTGTCCGTACCGAACCAGTATTGAGCATTTGGATGCACATAACGTACACTAAAGTCATTAACCTTAGACACGTCATTAAAGTCAAATTTTGAAAACATTGGGTAGATAAAGCTCATCAAAATGATAGCAATCAAGATCCCCAACATGACAGTTGTTGACTTTTTCTTGAAGAACTGACGCATCACCGATTTCCAGTATGAATAGGCCGGCGCATCAATTGTTTCAGAGGCAAAATCATCGCGCTTTACAAATTGGAACTTACTTTTATCAATTGAAGCCATTATTTACCTCCTTTAGATGTCAATTTGATACGTGGGTCAATCATAGTCATAAGGATATCACCCACAAGCAATGAGAAGATGGTGAGGGCTGTGAAAATAAATACAAGACCCACAACCATAGCGTTATTTGAAGCACGGACAGAGTCAATCAACATTTTACCCATACCAGGGTAGGCAAAGATTGTTTCTGTCAAGGTTGCCCCTGTGATAACACTAACGATAGATGCTGGGATCCCTGAAACCAAGGAAACCATAGCATTTTTGAAAATGTGTTTATTCGAAATTTCTTGTTCTGACAACCCTTTGGCACGTGCAAAACGAACGAAGTCTTGTGACTGCAAGTCAATCATGTAACGACGAATCCAAATGGCAAGACCTGGTGTAGACAAGAGACCGAGAATTACAGATGGCAAGACGTATGAACGCCAGTCACCCGCACCCAAGATAGGGAAAGAATCTGGAAGACCAATCTCAGAACCAATCAAACGAATGATATAAACCAAGGCGATGGTTGGTAGTGAAAGCAAGAAAGTCAAGATACCAGTTGACACACTATCAAAGAGTGTGTTTTTAAAGCGTGCCATGTATGATCCCAATGGAATTGCCAAAGCATAAGACAAGACCAAACCAATCAAACCAGCAATGGCAGAACTTGTCACCATTGATGGGTACTGGTAGCGACTCTTAGTAGCTGTGTAAGGGTCGTCACCATAGTAAGAACGATCCCTAGCATCAGCCTGACTTGGTGATTTATAAGTACGAGAGTAGATATCTACTGAAGATACTTTCTTACCAGTAGGGAAGTTGACCTCAGAGCTTTGTGTTTGCCCTTGTCCTTGTGTAATAACATCAAGAACACCCTGCTCAGCATAGGTTGGGTAAGATGTACCAAGGTTCATCTTCACAAAGTTTTGGTGAACAAATGGGAACTGACTGTTAAAGTAAAGCAAGTATTTATGCTTAGTCCCTGATCCGACAACTGACCAACCGATAGCTGGGTCATTTTCAATACGGATGTAACGCTTCAAGTTTGGATTTGTTTTATCTTTAACCCATCCAGTATTGTCAAATTCAAAGAGGTGCGTATAGAAGCCAAATACACGTTCAAGCACTGGAACATCACGTGTTGCATAGAATTGTTTACTTTGCTTGAATTGATGCAAACGCCAGCCATGTCCTAAACTATCCACATATTTTTGGTAAATAGCTTTATTTTCTTTTGTTGGCTTAGTGGTTACTGACTTATCAAGGGAGCTAGCTTTCTCCTGCAACTCCTTGGTGTCATAGTAATCAATGTAACCCATACGTTCATAGATTGTATTTTCATAGTTAGCCTTAGAATCAGCTGTCTTAGCAATCTTGTTGTAGTTAGGGTCCTGTCTGAAAATCAGACGCCTCGGCACCATGGTATAGATAATCGTGTAGGTCAAGGCCGTCACGACAAATATTGACAATAGAGAACGGAGGGTTCTCAATAAAATGTATTTTTTCATGTCTCTTCCTTTAATTCCAAAAGAACTTTCCCAATCTAATGAGAAAGTTCCATCGTCCTTTTATTTAACGTGTTTCTCAAGGTCTTTTTGAGCTTTTTCGTTGGACTTAGACTTTTCTTTAAGCCAGCTTTCACGGGCTTTATCATAGTTTTTCTTAGTGACAACATCTTTTTGAGGCTCAAGGTACTTGAAGTATCTGTCAGAACCCTTAGGTCCCACTTGAGAGTAAGCACCTGAGAATGGTGTCAAACGAGCTACCATTGGAGCAGCACCCTTGTTAACCATAAGTGGCATGAAGAGTGAGCTATCTTCCAACCAAGCTTGTGCCTCTGCATAACGTTCATAACGTACATTGAGGTCGCTTGTTTCTTTAGCTGCATTATCAACCAAAGCATCAAAGTCTTTAAGACCTACTTGAGCTGCTGCTGCATTGTTAGGATCGTCAAATCCCATGTAAGTTTTTGTGTTCTCACTAGCTGTTGTCTTGAAGATATCAAGGAATGTTGATGGGTCTTCGTAGTCAGGCGCCCAAGCAACTGAAATATTGATATCCCAGTCTTCTGCTGCTGCGTTAGCTGCATACAAAGTACTGTTAAGAAGATCATCTTGAGACATTTGATGAACGTCTACAACCACATTTTCTTTACCGAGTGTCTTTTCAACAGATTGTTTCAAAGATTGTGCACGTGCTACAGTTGGTTTTGCAGCTTGGTCAACTGGAAGGTCCAAGTGAATTGGGAATTGAACACCTTGTGCTTGGAGAGCTTCCTTAGCTTTATTAAATTCAGTCTTAGCCTTATCAGCGTTGAAGAGACCATCTTGACTGTCTTTAAGGTTAACACCTGACCACTCGTCACCATATGAAGGCATCTTTTCAGTTACCAAATCACCGAATGACTTGTCACCAGCATAAACAAAATCAGGTTTCACAAGAAGGTTACGAACAGCAAGTGCTGCACCTTTTTCACCATTAAGTTGTGCTGAATAAGCTGTACGGTCAATAGCAAAGTTAACTGATTGACGGAAGTCCTTGTTAAGAAGAGCTTTCTTAGTTGAATCTTTTTCAGCATCAGTCTTCTTAGATGTATGGTTGTAAGACTGACGGTCAATATTAACACCAACCCCACCAATATCTGCAGATGGTTGTGTATAGAAGATATTATCTTTATATTGTTTTTCTACTGAATTAAAGTTTGAGCTTGTTGGATATAGACGTGCTTGACTATAAGCGCCATCAGTGAAATTACGAACAAGCGATTCTTGGTCTGATGCATCATAGAAAGAAAGTTTAATGCCATCGAAGTGGACATTTTTCTTATCCCAATAGTTTTCATTTTTAGCCAACTCAATAGATGATTTAGCTGTCAATGACTTAAGGATGTATGGACCATTATAAAGGATAGATGATGGATCTGTTGATTTACCAAAGCTATCCCCTTTTGACTTAAGGAACTCTTCATTTACAGGCCAGAAGAGAGAATAAGTCATCTTAGAATTCCAGTAAGGTTCTGGTTGTTTAAGTGTGTACTGAAGAGTGTAATCATCAAGTGCTTTAACGCCGACTTTAGAAAAATCTTTATCAGTACCATTGAAATAATCAGCAAGACCTACTACAGAATCTTTTGCCAAGTAAATTGACTCTGTCTTTTTATCAGCAGCATGCTTAAGACCTGTTACGAAGTCTTTAGCTGTTACTTCTGCATACTCTTCACCGTCTGAAGTATACCATTTAACTCCTTTACGAAGTTTGTAAGTATAAGTCAAACCATCAGCTGAAACAGTCCAATCCTTGGCAATAGAAGGTACCAAGTTACCATATTTATCGTTTTCCAAAAGGCCATCGACACCATTTGTCACAGCATCAGTCGTTGAACCTTTATTGGAAATAAGGTAATCCAATGTCTCAGGATCAGCAGTATAAACATAGTTATAAGTATTGCTTGAAGTGTTTGATTTTGATGAACAAGCCACTAAAACCCCAACACTTAGGAGGGAAACACCCGCAAGGGCCAACCATTTACTTTTTTTCATAAGCATTCTCCAAAAATTCTTTTTTAATATGCCTACATTATACCATAAAAAATAAGATGAGTACAATTTTCAGAATATTTTGTCTTATACTGACTTTCTCACAATTTTACCCCTTACGAACACTATGGATTAGCCCTTTTTGGACAAAAGAAAAAGGCTAACTGCCTTTTTCTCAAGAATATTATTTAACGTGTTTCTCAAGATCTTTTTGAGCTTTTTCGTTAGATGCTTTCTTTTCTTTAAGCCATTTTTCACGACTTTGTTCATATTCTTTCTTAGTAACTACTTTTTCTTGTGGTTTCACATATTTGAAGTAGTCTGATGAGTTCTTATCACCCACTTGCATGCTAGCACCCGTAAATGGTGTCAAGCGTGAGATAACTGGTGCTGCACCGTTACCAACAGTCAATGGAATGACAAGTGAGCTATCTTCCAACCAAGCTTGAGCTTGAGCATAACGGTCGTAACGAGCGTTGAGGTCTGTTGTTTCTGAAGCTGCTGAATCAAGCAAGGCATCATAATCTTTAAGACCTACTTGGGCTGCGGCCGCATTGTTTGGATCATCATAACCCATGAAAGTCTTGGTATTTCACTTGAAGTTGTCTTAAAGATATCAAGGTAAGTTGATGGATCTTGATAGTCTGGACCCCAAACCACACCGTTTGAAATATCCCAGTCTTCTGCTGCCGCATTAGCCGCATTAAGAGTAGCATTTTGCATATCATCAGATGACAACTGGTTGATATCGATAACGACATTTTCACTGCCCAATGATTTTTCAATCGTTTGTTTCAATGATTGAGCTTGAGCAACATTAAGTTTAGAACTTTGATCAACTGGAAGGTCCAAGTGAATTGGGAATTGAACACCTTCACCTTGAAGAGCTTCTTTGGCTTTGGCAAACTCAGTCTTAGCTTTTTCTGCATTGTAGAGACCATCTTGACCATCCGCAAAATTGACACCAGACCATTCATCACCGTAAGTGCTCATTTTCTCTGTCACAAGGTCACCGAAGGTCTTATCACCTGCACTGACAAAATCAGAAGGAACAAAGAGGTTACGTAGAGCAAGAGCTGCCCCATCTTTACCATTAACTTGAGATTGATAAGCTGTACGATCAATAGCGAAGTTGATTGATTGACGGAAGTCTTTGTTTAGAAGAGCCTTCTTAGTTGATGTCTTTTCAGCATCTGACTTCTTAGCTGAGAATTTATAGCTTTGACGATCAATATTCACACCAATAGCTGCTGTAGACGCACCTGGTGCTGTGTAATAAATATTATCTTTATATTTCTTTTCTACTGACGCATAGTTAGAGCTCATAGGGAATACACGTGCAATGCTGAGAGCACCATCTGAGAAGCTACGCTCTTGAGCCTCCTGGTCAGAACCATCATAATATGACAATTTGATAGCGTCGAAATGCACGTTCTTCTTATCCCAATAATTCTCATTCTTAGTCAACTCGATAGATGATTTAGCTGTCAAAGATTTAAGAAGGAAAGGACCGTTATAAAGGATAGAGGTTGGGTCTGTTGACTTACCAAAATCTTTTCCTTTATTCTTAAGAAAGTCTTCGTTAACCGGGAAGAGCAAACCATAGGTTGTCTTAGAATTCCAGTATGGTTCTGGTTTTTTAAGGGTATATTGCAATGTGTGATCGTCGATTGCTTTGACACCTACATTTGAGAAATCTTTATTGGCACCAGAGAGGTAGTCAGACAAGCCTGCAATAGAATCTTGTACCAAATAGAGGGCTCCAGCTTTGGAATCAGCCGCATGCTTAAGACCAGTCACAAAGTCCTTAGCAGTCACATCAGCATACTCTTCACCATCTGAAGTGTACCATTTAACACCCTTACGGATTTTATAGGTATAGGTAAGACCATCTTGAGAAACTGACCAATCTTCAGCTACAGAAGGAACAAGGTTCCCATATTTATCAGCTTCCATAAGACCATCTACACCATTAGTTACAGCAGTCTTAGTAGGTCCAGTATTTGACGTGATATAGTCTAAAGTTTCAGGATCTGAGTTATAAATATAACCATAAGTCGTTCCACTAGTACTTGACTTAGAAGAACAAGCCGCTAAGGCACCTACACTGAGGAGTGCCACACCCGCAAGGGCTAACCATTTGCTTTTTTTCATAAGATTTCTCCCAAAAATAAAATTTTACTCTTTCATTATAGCATAAATAATCAAGAATAACAGTCGTTGTCAGACTATTTTGAACAAGTATTGTACATGATAAAACACGATAAACTCAATAACCCCTTGTATTCCCTAGGTTTCTAGCCACCTCAATCAATTTATTTTTAATCACTCGTCATGCATAAAACAAAAAGGTCTAACACCTTGGTTAAACCTCTGTTTTTAAGTTAAAATTAGCCATTAAGAGCTTGAGCAGCTGTGATAATCGCCAAATTGTAAATATCTTCAGCACTAGCCCCACGAGAAAGGTCGTTAACAGGTTTATTAAGACCTTGCAAGATTGGACCGATAGCTTCGAACATTCCCAAACGTTGGGCAATCTTATATCCAATGTTACCTGCTTGCAAACCTGGGAAGACAAAGACATTAGCATGTCCTGCTACGTTACTATCTGGAGCCTTAATCGCTGCTGTTGCTGGAACAAAGGCTGCATCAAACTGCAACTCACCATCAATAGCCAAATCAGGACGCATTTCTTTAGCAATATTTGTTGCCTCTACTACCCTGTCAACTTTTGGCGATTTAGCAGAACCTTTTGTTGAGAAGCTAAGCATGGCCACTTTAGGATCAATACCAAAAACTTTAGCTGTTTCAGCAGTATTAATTGCAATTTCTGCCAATTCTTGAGCATTTGGTTCAATGTTGATGGCACAGTCAGCAAACACCAAACGATGATCAGTGTTTTCACGGTTCATAAGGAAAACACCTGATGTACGTGAAATGCCTGGTTTTGTTTTGATAATTTGAAGGGCAGGACGTACCGTATCCGCTGTTGAGTGGATAGCACCTGAAACCATTCCATCAGCAAGACCAAGTTTAACTAACATAACACCGAAATAGTTCACATCACGAAGCAATTTCTCTGCATCTTCGACTGTTGCTTTTCCTTTACGGATTTCAAGAAATTTTTCCTTCATTTCCTCAAAACCTTCATAGGTTTCAGGATTAATAATCGTATAGTTAAAGTCTGCAAAACCAAGATCGCTCAAGATTTTGTGAACCTCAGCTGGGTCTCCCAAAATAATAGGATCCACCAATCCTTCAAATTTCAAACGGGCAGCAGCACGAACCACACGGTCGTCGTTACCCTCAGGGAAGACAATCTTAACACCTTTCCCTACAATACGTTCACGAAGTTCACCAAATAGACTACGCATAAAAAATCCTCAATCAATCTTTTTAGTTTGTAAGTTCATGATAACGGTTTCAAAATCATCTGTCAAGGAAGATGCATGGACCATCTCTTTTTGGGTGAAAGGATCAATAAAGGCAAGACGATGACAATGCAAGGCCTGGCGCTTAATACCGTAATCTAGAGACCCGCCATAAAGGTCATCTCCCAAAAGAGGCAACCCTAGGTGGGCAAAGTGCACACGAATCTGGTGCGTACGTCCGGTATGAAGATTGATATCCACCAACTTCACTCGACCATAATCAGCTACTAAGCGATAGCTCGTATGGGCATATTTCCCCGATTTATGAACCCGACGTGTAATAATAGAATCCACATCACGCGCAATCGGTGCAATGATTTCACCCTGCTCCTCAAGTTTTGTATCACCTTCAACCAAGGCATAGTAATGTTTCTTAATAGACTTCTGCTGCAACTGTTTATCCATACGAGCATGGGCATAACCATGCTTAGCAAACAACATGAGACCAGATGTATCCTTATCCAGACGTGTCACGATATGGACACGCTGGTTGGGATAATTATTGCTGACGAAGTGATGTTTGACGAAATTAGCCATAGTATTGTCATGGTTGACACTTGGAATACTAGCATAGCCATAAGGTTTATTAATCACCAAGAAGTTGTCATCCTCATAGACAATATCCAAGTCAAAAGGAATAGGTTTCAAGGTCTCGTGCGGTGCCTCATCAGGGATTTCAATGGCGATCACGTCTCCTTCATGGACAGGATAAGTCGCAAACTGCTCCTCACCATTGACCCAAATATGACCGCCCTCAAACTTAATCTTGGCTAGAAGACCCTTTAGAAATATCGTGCTCCTTCAAAAAGGTCTTAACCCGACAAGAACGCCCTACTGTAAACTCATATCTCATTCTTCCATGTCTCCGATAAAGGAATCACGTACACGTTCCCAGAAACTTGTATGGCTGGCACTAGCCACAAAGGAAATCTTACGTTGGTCGATTGAGAATTCTACCTTTTTCACATTGCGGTTGGTATAGGTTTTATTATCAACGGATAGAGTGTAGCTTCCCATTCGGGTAGGATAAACCGTAATCTTCTCATGCTTAGGGCACAATAAGGGGACTTCCTAGGGTACGATAAACACGATTATTAAGACTGGCAATCTCAGTCAGTTGCAAGGCTTCAATGGTGGGATGAAGGACCGCACCGCCCAAAGATTTATTGTAGGCCGTTGATCCTGTAGGCGTTGACACCGACAGTCCATCACCACGAAAGCTCTCAAACAAGACATCATTAAGACAAACATCTGCTGCCATGGTTTTCTCATTACGCTTGATGGCTGCTTCATTGAGGGCAATCGACGTAAAAGAACGACCCATCAGCCAGGGTCAATTTGACATTCAAAAGAGGGTAAGAAATCTTAGCACCACTGTCTTTTCGCAGCGTCTCGATTAATTGATCCACTTCACTGTCCAAATAATCCGTATAAAAGCCTAAGTGACCCGTGTGAATCCCTACAAAACGCACACGAGCAAGCTCTTTTTCATACATATGAAAGGCCGATAGCAACATGCCATCACCACCAATTGAGATGACCACATCTGGATTTTTCTTGGTCAAATAAAAATCAGGATCATCTCGAAAGGCATTAAAAAGTTTTCGAGGCAACACGCCTACTTTGGGGTTTACCATTGGCAATAATAGCTACCTTCATCTCATCCGAAGAGGTCTTCATCTGTGTCATCACTATTTCCTACACTATCCTTCAAAGTTCTGTTAATTGGATCAAAGAGCAACTGGGCATCTCTAATATCATCACGTATCTTACGCATTTCTTCATCAAGTTCATAAGCCATGCGGGCCGTAGTTTCCAAGCGAAGCTTAATTTCCTCTGGAAAGTTTCCCCTGATACTTGTAATTAAGGGAATGTTCAATGGTGGCCCAAAAGTTCATGGCCAAAGTCCTAATCTGAATCTCTGCAAGAATCTCCTTACGACCATCAATGGTATCAACGGGATAAGAGATAATAACATGATAAGAGCGATAACCCCGAATGTTTACGGTTTCTGATATAGTCACGCTCTGAAACAATGGTCATATCACTACGACGACGAAGCAAGGCCAAAACCTCATCCACATCATCGACAAACTGGACCATGACTCGGAGACCAGCTATATCCTGCATATCTTGAGCCAAATTTTCAACCGAAAGGCCACGAAGGGCGATTTTCTCCTCAATGGAAGCCACTGACTTCACACGTCCCGTCACAAATTCAATAGGCGAGTGACGATTTTGCTTACGAAATTGTTTACGAATGCCTCGGAGCTTGATTTTGAGCTCACCTACGGCCTGAATATAGGGGTCTAAAAATTGTTCCCAATCCATGGTCAAGATAGGACTCCTCCTTGTCAAAAGCTTTAGTTTTTTATAAAATAAATACAATCTGTTATATTATACCACATTTGAAAGCACAAGGGAGGACACACATGAACCATTTAGAGATAGAGTTCAAGACTCTACTCACCAAAGACGAGTACAATCGTTTAGCGATGCTTTTCTCCCATGTGACACCTGTTACGCAAACCAACTACTACATCGACACTCCTCAGAGTGACATGAGAAATAAAAAACTCTCCTTGCGTATCAGGACGCTTCCCACTCATGGTGAGCTGACCTTGAAGATCCCTGAAAAAGTCGGGAACATGGAGTACAACGTTACCATGGATTGTTCGGATGCTAAGGCTTTGACTAAGTCGCTGGACTTTCCTGATTGTCAGATCAAATCCATTCTTCTAGAACGTGGGGTTAAACTCGAGGACCTAACCATCCTCGGACATTTGACCACTACCCGTCGCGAGTACCAGACCAATATCGGCCTCATGGCCCTCGATGTCAATGTCTATGCTGATAAGAAAGATTACGAGCTTGAACTAGAAGTTTCGGATGCTGAGAAAGGTAAAGACGACTTTGATGCTTTCCTTAAAGAAAATAATATTGACTTTAAGTATGCCAAGAGTAAGGTCGCACGCTTTGTAGCTACCCTCAAACGAGACAAAGACTAAAAGTTAGACAAGGAGTTAGCTCCTTGTTTTTTTATGTTTAAACACATGCAGCGTTAAATACTACAAGCATTTTATCTCATAAATGACCTCCAGAGGTCTAAAAACGCATACAAAGGAATTTTATCTAGCAAAGGTTCGGTATTTTTCACTAATATCATACTTTGATGGCTGAAATTTCTGCTTCTTTTTGCTAAAATAGAACTATCTGTAGTTTTATTACAATAGCCCTAACTGGGCTTAGCATCTTATTTTTTTAAAGGAGTCACCATCGTCATGGTACATCAAAAAGCAAACCCACAATTGAAATTGTTCTCGCTCAGCTCAAACCCAGAAATTGCTGAAAAAATTGCTGAGGCTACTGGATTGCCACTTGGTAAAGTATCTTCACGTCAATTTTCTGACGGTGAAATCATGATCAACATTGAAGAGTCTGTTCGTGGGGACGATATCTATATCATCCAATCTACTAGCAACCCTGTTAACGACCACCTTTGGGAATTGCTCATCATGATTGATGCCTGCAAACGTGCCAGTGCTAACTCTGTCAACGTTGTTATGCCTTACTTTGGTTATGCACGTCAAGACCGTATCGCTGCGTCACGTGAACCAATCACTGCTAAATTGATTGCCAATATGCTAGTTAAAGCTGGTGTCAATCGTCTCTTGACGCTTGATCTTCACGCTGTCCAAGTTCAAGGATTCTTCGATATCCCAGTAGATAACCTCTTCACAATGCCTTTGTTTGCTGAATACTACAACAAAAAAGGATTCACAGGAAGTGATGTTGTCGTTGTTAGCCCTAAAAACTCAGGTGTTAAACGTGCTCGTAGCTTGGCGGAATACCTTGATGCACCAATCGCTATCATTGACTACGCTCAAGATGATTCAGAACGCGAAGAAGGCTACATCATCGGTGAGGTTGAAGGAAAAACAGCAATTTTGGTTGATGATATCCTTAATACTGGTAAAACATTTGCTGAAGCAGCTAAAATCCTTGAACGTGGTGGCGTTAAAGACATCTATGCAGTTGCTAGTCACGGTCTCTTTGCAGGAGGTGCTGCCGAAGTCCTCAACGCTGCTCCAATCAAAGAAATCTTGGTAACAGATTCAGTTGCGACTAAAGAAAAAGTGCCTACAAACGTTAAATACATTTCAGCAAGTGAGCTAATCGCTAACGCTACTACTCGTATCTTCGAACGTCAACCACTTAGTCCACTCTTTGCATATACAGCACACGAGGACTAAGCTATGGTTTATTTGGACAATGCAGCAACAACTCCTTTAAATACTGCTGCTATTTCAGCTATGACACATGTCATGACTGAAACCTTTGGAAATCCATCCAGCCTCCATGCTTATGGTCGTCAAGCTTCCAAGGAACTTCGTGAAGCCCGTGAAGAAATGGCCAAACAATTTGAAGTCCCTACTCGTAAGCTCATTTTCACTTCTGGGGGGACCGAAGGAAACAATACAGCTATCAAAGGTTACGCCCTAGCCAATCAAGCTAAAGGTAAGCACCTGATTACAACTGCTATTGAACACCACTCTGTCCTTCACACCATGGCCTACTTGGAAGAGCGTTTTGGTTTTGAAGTAACCTATATTCAACCAGAAAATCAAGTCATTACTGCTCAACAAATCGCTGATGCCTTACGTGACGATACTATTCTAGTTTCTGTTATGTATGCCAATAATGAGACCGGCCAATTGCTTCCTATCAAGGAAACTTGGTGACTTGCTTGCCAATCACCAAGCTGCCTTCCACGTTGATGCCGTGCAGGTAGCAGGAAAACTTCCTATTCACCCAGAGCAACTTGGAGCTGATTTTCTCTCTATTAGTGCCCATAAATTCCACGGACCTAAAGGTGTCGGCCTGCTCTATCATAACGATTTGCATTTTGACAACCTACTCCATGGTGGTGAGCAAGAGGAGAAAAACGTCGTGCCAGTACTGAAAATCTGGTCGGGATTGCAGGTATGACCGCTGCTTACAAGAATGCTAGCGACCATTACCAAGCCAATTACCAGCATGTTGAAAAGATTCGTCAGGCCTTTCTAGATTCCCTTACCGTTCCTTATGAAATCAATGGTGGAGGACCTAGTCTACCTCACGTCATCAACATCAGTTTTCCTGGTAAGGAAAATGGCCCTCTCTTAACCTTGTTAGACCTAGCTGGCTTTGCTGTCTCAACAGGTTCTGCTTGTACTGCTGGAACTGTTGATCCCTAGTCACGTCATCCAGGCCCTCTATGGCAAGGATTCTGACAAGCTAAAAACAGCCATCCGCATTAGTTTATCAGAGGAAAATACTGCTGAAGAACTCCAAGCCCTAGCAGAAAAACTTAATCAAATCATAGGAGACCAACATGGCATTTGAAAAAAGCATTCATTTGACTGACTGTAAGTACCGTTACACCATCAGTCCTAATGTCAAAAAATTCACTCTACGTGATACGACTTTTGTGCAAAATAAAAGTCGGAAACTACGAGTTGCACCGCCTTCTCGAAAAAGTGCCTAACTCAGGTGAAGGTTTCCCACTCAAAATCACTATTAACAAAGACTTGACTGGTTTCAAATTGTCAATTACAGACAAATCTGGCCTTCGTAACGTTAATATCTTTAAAAATGAAAGATCATCACATCTTGCAAGAGAAAATTCTACTTTCTTGATGCAGAGTTTGGTTGATCGTAACGTTTTCGAACAAGAAGAAGTCTAAACTTTTTTCTTACTACATAGAAATAGCCTATCCATGTGATAGGTTTTTTATATCGCCTCATCTACACAATTTTGTTGCAATCTTCACAAACTTTTCTTAAAATATAAGAGAATCATACTAATTAAAGAAAGGAAAGCGATCAATGACATTTGAGAAAAACATCCCAAACGCCACTGCCAAACGTCTCTCTCTCTACTATCGTATTTTCAAACGATTCCATCGTGAAAATATCGACAAAGCAAGCTCTAAACAAATTGCTGAAGCGATTGGGATTGACCCTGCTACTGTTCGTCGTGACTTCTCCTATTTTGGTGAGCTAGGTCGCCGTGGTTTTGGTTATGACGTAAACAAGCTGATGACATTTTTCGCTGAACTCCTAAATGACAATGCGACTACCAAGGTACTCCTCGTAGGTGTTGGTAATGTCGGGCGTGCCCTCCTCCACTACCGTTTTCAAGAGCGTAACCGCATGCAGCTGGTCATGGCTTTTGATACAGACGATAACGAATTGGTTGGAACTCAAACCGAGGACAAGATTCCTATCTATGGAATTTCCCAGATTAAGGACAAGATTGCCCAAGAAGATATCAAAACAGCCATCCTGACAGTGCCATCAGTTAAGGCTCAGGAGGTGGCTGATCTTTTGGTTGATGCTGGAATTGAAGGCATTCTCTGCTTCTCTCCGGTCAACCTCAATCTTCCACGCCATGTGGTGGTCCAATATGTAGACTTAACTAGCGAACTACAAACCCTACTCTATTTCATGAAAGAAGAAGAAAAATCAAGGAGAAACAATGACTAAACCAATTATCGGAATCACTGCCAATGTAAGGCCTAATCCAGCCCATGAAGACATCAACTGGTCCTATGCCCCATCTGGCTTTGTAGAAGGAGTTCAAAGAGCCGGTGGCCTAGCAATCCTACTACCAGTATCCGATCCTTCGGAAGCCAAGACCTACATCTCCATGATTGATAAGCTTATCCTGATCGGTGGGCAAAACGTTGACCCTAAATTCTACAACGAAGAGAACCATGCCAGTGAAGATGACTTCTTCCTCGAACGGGATATCTTTGAAATGGCACTCATCGAGGAAGCCACTAAGCAGAAGAAACCCATCTTTTCAATCTGTCGTGGAACCCAACTCATGAACGTCGCACTAGGTGGTAGCCTCCATCAAGATATTGAGCATCACTGGCAGGACAAGCCGTCTGATTACCTCTACCATGAGATGATTGTTGATGAGAACAGTAAGTTGGCAGAAATCTACGGACGTGAAACCTCTATCAACTCCTTCCACCATCAAAGTATCAAACACTTGGCCTCTGACCTTCGTGTCATTGCGCGTGACCCTGAGGACAACACCGTCGAAGCCGTTGAGTCAAATAGTCCAGACCTTCGTTTCCTTGGTGTACAGTGGCACCCAGAGCTTCTCCTAGACAAACGCGAAGAAGACCTCAAACTCTTTGAATACGTCGTTAACGAACTTTAAAAGCAACTGAGACTGTACTCAGTTGCTTTTCTCTTGTCTTTATCACATAGGTTCAACCTAAAGATCAAAATCCTCCCTCTCCTCACGAAAGGAATAATAGGTTGATTTTCCAACAATCAGATGATCAAGCAGACAAATCCCTAAGTCATCACAGGCCCGCTTAATCTTTTGAGTAAAATCGATATCATTTCGACTTGGATAGGCCTCACCTGACGGATGATTGTGAACCACAATCAAAGACGTTGCCATCAGATGACAGGCATAATGTAAAATCTCACGTGGCTCAGCAATCGAACGACGGACCCCACCAATAAAGACCGTCTTTTGCTGAATAATACGGTTCTGCGTATCCAAATAGATAGCCACCAGATGCTCCTGAGGCTTGTCCCCAATATCCAACATCATACGACGAGCCACCTGCTGACTGGACATAATCTGCTCAGAACGAGACAACTCAGCCTTCTCAATCCGCTTAGCCAACTCCACCATAGCCTTGAGCTCAATAGACTTCACACGTCCAATACCAGGAATCTCCTGAAGCTCATTCAAGGACAAACGAGACAAATCCGCCAAACTCGTCATCCCTTTCAAAATACGATTAGCCATAGATAAGACCGACTCAGACTTGGTACCCGTCCGCAGCACTATCGCCAACAGCTCTTGGTCAGACAACACTTCTGCTCCTTTCTGCAAGAGACGCTCACGAGGCAAAAGCCCCGACTCCTCAGCTACAATACTATACATAAGAAAAAAACCTCCTACTTACTTATTCGTAAGTGGGAGGGGGAAGTTAAACAGCTGAAGATTTTTTTAAACCTAACTTCTTTAACAAGGCTTTTCGATATGCTGAAAATTTACTCTTTAAGGTTAGTGGTTCTGCCACCTGTGACATTTCAATAAGATGAATCTTATACCGTTCTGCAAAAGATATTGTTTCTGAAGCAATAATACGATAATCAATTCCTAGATCCCAAGCTTTTCGATAGAAAATATAAGAAAGAATATCCTCGTCAAAGTTATAGAAAATGTGCTCATGCTTTATAATAATATTTTCCAGAAAATCTTTTGACAACCACATAAAACCTTGAAAAATATGAAGCGAATGATTGATTACTTTTTGACATTCATTAGTTAGTTTAACTGTCTGTTCTTGATTTAAGGTACCAATTGCATCGGTCCAATAAAGTTCTTTTGACAAATCAGCAAAAACAAGTCCAACCTCTGGAAAATGGTCAAAGATTGATACTACCTTCTCTTCATCTGATAGCATATCCACTAGAGCATGTCTTGTAGTTTCATCAACAAGTTTACCTTCATTTCCAAAGGCTTCTGTGTGGAAATGCCCAACAAAGTCATAATCACAAAGCTTAGAAGCCAAGGAAACCAAGGCATGATAATGATTATCAAACCGTTGTGAGATTATATGAAATCTATCTTTATCAAAACTATTTAATAAGGTATTCTCAACTTCATTTTTATCTAAACGACTTGATAGAGTGAAATAATAGAAAGCAGATAACTTACTATCAAAAAATACTTTCAGTCTCTCAAGGTCGCTAATGTGCACATGGATAGCCATACGATACTCATGCTTACTTAAGGTTTTAAAAGAAGGGCCAATAATTTTCTCTTCTAAAATGACTAAACTGTCAGGGGAATGGTACCAATTTAGATGGGACTTAATTAGTGCTACTGGATATGTTGATAGGTTAGCAAGATAGTCTAAAAGTAATTTTCCCTTTTTTTCATTATCGGTAAAAGCTTTTAGTTTAATGAATGGTACCTTATGCTCAAGGGTACTTATTGGTCTGTAGTAAGAAAAGTCAGGGTGAATTAAATCTCCTGCATCTGCATCAACGGTATTAAAGACAGCATCATAACGATAACCCGCCTCAGTAAGAACACTGGTAACCCTAGTTTCGTAATTATCAATAACATCTTGAACATCGGTAAAAGTCTTTACAGAAGTCCAAAATTTCTGAAAGACTTCCGAAGCGACAACATGATTTTTGAAAGATATAAAATAACTTTGCAAATGCTCTTCGAAATATTTGGTCTTTCTAAAGTTCGTCATCCCCCAAAAGTCAACACTCTGTCGTTGTTCAAAGTCTTCAACTAAGTCAGACATATCCCAAAAAGGACCAAAGCAAGTATCATTCATGAGTGTAACCGAATCAAAATCTGCTAACCGTTCGAATCCAACATGAGTCATACCATCTCTCCAGGCTGCAAAATCAAAGCCTAAATTCTCTCTCTGAATAACTTCAGCTATGCCAAGCTCTTTGAGAGTTAATGTTGCCGATTCCGTTAGTTGACTATTTGAAATCACAATAAGTTTAGAAAAAAGTGGTCGAAGTTGCTCCAATTGGTAGAGCACATGACCACTTAATTCGTCGTACTTATTATAATGAACATACAATAAGAGACGTTTCATTTATTCTTGAATCTCCCATTTTCCATTTCTCTGAACCATACCAGTTGCAGAATCTTTAGCAGACTTATCATCATCCTCAATATCATTTCGATTTAAGAGAATAACTGGTGAGTTATCTGAATCAGCAAAGGCAATCATCTGATCCTCCTTATCTCTGACAGAAACCTGAAGCTTAAGCTTAATGTTATTAAGATGGGCAAGACTACATTTATATGTGAGTGTTTTTCTTCCAGAACCACTCGTTTTATTGTCCATGGAATTGTCATTATAAATCCAGATACCACGGTCAATATCCGTTAAGGAAAAGGCAATATAGGTCTCAATATCCTCATTGACATCATATGAAATTTCAAATGAAATATCTTGGTCAGGACTGATAATATTGTCATTCAAGAGTTTCACTTGTAAATCAGTGATTTTAGGATTTTCAACAACAACGTCGTCGTTTGAAACCTTTTGACCAGCAGCATTATCAAAACTATATTGGTTAGCAACTTCATCTGGATCACCAACCACTTTGACCAAACCATGTTCAATCAGAACTGCTTTATTGCAGTATTTTTTTACTGCTGACATATCATGGGTAACTAAGATAGTTGTTTTTCCAGATTGCTTACGTTCCATGAAATAATCATTACACTTACGTTGGAAGGCCTCGTCACCTACAGCTAAGACTTCATCCAGGATAAGAATATCACCTTGAGCCTTGATAGCCACTGAAAAGGCTAGACGAACCTGCATACCACTTGAGTAGTTCTTCAACTTTTGATTCATGAAATCATGAAGTTCAGCAAAGTCTACAATGTCATCATACATGGCATCCACTTCTTCCGTTGAAAATCCAAGCATAGCACCATTCATATAGACATTCTCACGACCAGTCAATTCGGGGTTAAATCCAACCCCAAGTTCAATGAAAGATACTAACTTACCATCAATAGTAACTTTACCTTTCTCTGGAACATAAATCTCAGAAATAATTTTTAGAAGCGTTGACTTACCAGAACCATTACGTCCAACAATTCCATAGAAATCACCCTTTTCAACTTCAAAAGAAATATCTTTTAAGACATGTTGTTCAGTATACCCTTTAATTCCTTTAAAGCGATTGACTAGAGTCGTTCTCAAACTCTGACTCGCCTCAGTTGGTAATTTAAAATACTTACTTACATGATCTACTTTTACAGCAATATTATTTGACATTATAGAATCTCCGCAAATCGTTTAGCATTTCGATTAAAGACAAGGAAACCAATGATAAAAATCACTACAGGAATCGCATAAGGAACAAAGGCAATCAACTTATTGTTGATAATATCCCATCCTCTTGGATTAACTGGGTCAATGATAAAATGACGCATATCCTGTAAAATCTGAGCAATAGGATTAAGCATCATAATCTTTGCAACAAACTCTTGATTTCTTTGAAGAAGATAAGTGATTGAGTAGATAATTGGACTTGCATACATACCTGCCTGAAGTACTACTTCCCAGACTGGACCAATATCACGATATTTAACAAAGAGTGCTGATAAAATAAAAGCAACTCCCATTGCCATCAATAGTACCTCAATGAAAAGAGGAATGATAACCAAGGTATTAAAACCAATAGGAACATGATTAATCAAGGCAAATACGAAAACAACCACTAGGTTAATCAAGAAATTAATCGCTGCTCCTAGCACAGATGAGATAACGATTGTTTGCTTTGGAAAGTTAAGCTTACGTAAGAGGTCTCCTCGTGAAACAATGGAAAGCATCCCCATATTGGTAGCCTCTGTAAAGAAGCCCCAAAAAATCATAGCCAAAAGCAATCCTACTGCATAGTGTGGTGTCCCATCATCAAATCTCAAGAAACGAACAAAGACAAGGTACATAATTGTAAACATCATCAAAGGTTTCAAAATAGACCAAAGATAACCAATGAAAGAACCTTGATAACGCAATTTAAAATCCGTTTTAATCAGTTCCTTAAGTAAAATCCTATTTTTCTGACTAAAGAAATTCATTTAGTCCTCCTTATACATGAATTTTGTCAAAATCAAACTCGTAAATACAAAGGTATGAAAAGCCCTGTTTTTACGATAACCATATGTTTTCAAACGACGATAACGCTCTCTGAATCCTTGGTCCATAATAGTCACAAAGTTTTCAACCAACTCTCTATTTTCAGCATTCAAGGGCAAAGAAAGAAGATTTTCCGCCTGATTCTGACTAGCCTTAATCAACTTCCAATATTTGTTGAACAAGGTCTGAGGGCGAATCCAATTCTGCATACGTTTCCGAAGCGTTCTAGCTCCCAAGACATTATCCGCATGCTGACGGTAAAGCTCTGTTGGCTGGTCAATATAAACGAGATTGCCAAATGCTGACGCAAGCAAACCTAAATACCAGTCATGCATCAAAAGCTCGTTCGTTTCCTCACCAGTCCATAATTCAGCCAGAGCATGATTGATTAAAGACACACCACCTGTAACAGTGTTTTCTGTCATTTCTTGAACCAATTCCGTATTGGCATGATCAGACTGAGTACGAATCATACTCTCATGAAGTACTTCTAAATCTTGATTCACAACCTTTAAATCCGTATATACCAAAAGGGGTTTAGCAGATGGGTAGTGACTTGCTTTCTCAAGTTGAAGAGATAGCTCTCAGGTAACCAAGTATCATCCTGGTCTGAGAAAAGATAGTAGTCAGATTCTTGATACTTCAAAAGCGTAAAGAAACTCTTTATAACACCTAAATTTTCAGTTTGATCAGGATTGATGAAAACAATGCGATCATCTTCTGAAGCGAAACGTTTGATAAGGTCTCTCGTTTTATCCTTAGAACCATCATCACGAATTAACAAGGTCCAATCAGTATAAGTCTGTTGCTGAATACTCTCTATTTGCTCTGCTAAAAAGTTCTCGCCATTATAAGTAGACATGAGAATAGTTACTTTCATGATAAAAATAGCTCCTCGTATTCACCCACGATTTTTTCCCAGGTGTAATTTTCTTTCATATTTGCTTTAGCAGCATTTCCCAAGTCCTCAAATGACACTTGACCATCTACAGAATCGATAAGCTGAGACAAATTCCCATCCTCTTTATTCCAATACAAGGCGGTCTCCTGAGCAACCTGATGGTTAAAGTCTACATTATAGATAAGGTTGAGGTCCGTTTGAGCCAAGGCCTCTAATAAGCCTGGATTCGTTCCACCTACTTCATGTCCATGAATATAAGCAAAGGCTTGGTTACGGATATACTTAAGCAAGTCCTGATCATAGACAGTTCCCACAAACTTCACACGTTTATCTTTATCAAATCCTGTTATCTGTCGTAGTTCATCAAAGTAAGCATTTCCTTCATGATTACAGATGATAACAAGATCACGCTCTGTAGAGGACTTCATAAATTCACGAATTGCAGTTTCGTAGTTGTTTCAGGAACAAATCGACCCAGTATCAAATAATAATCTTTTTCTTGAGTCTCCCATTTCTGATACCAATCTCGAACAGGGGTATCCTCAGCAGTCAAAGTCGTCTTAGATAAGTCAGTTCCATAAGCGATGAACGTCGTTCTAGACCACGGATAGGTATTTTGAATATAAGTCTCAATACCTCGGTTATCAGAAATAATCAAGTTCGCATACTTTGTCATCTCTTTTTCAGAGTATTTGAGATAGCTTTGAACAGGCTTAGACCACTTAGCACGTTTCCATTCCAAACCATCAGGATTGACTAACAAAATACCACCAATGGACTGAATTTTCTTGGCAAAATGAACAATGAAGGCACCAATGGTATTCCCTAAAATATAGAAAATTGGGGCTTGAATTCCCTCTTTTTTAATAAGTTTCAAGCTATAATTGATAGCCATCATATCGTAAGCAATGACACGCGCAGGACCTAGCTTTGGAGGATTGACCGTAAAACAATCCGCACCCTTATAGTCAAAATGCTTGCCAGTGCTTTCGTTAGATAAGCAAGCCACATGATAACGTATAGCAGGCGATACCTTATGAGAAATCAATTTCTCAACAAATGTCTCAAAACCACCGTATTGAGCAGGCAAACCTCTACTACCTATGATAAAAATATCCTTCAAAGTTTACCTCCATTCGTCACATCTCTCAAATACACAGAATTATACATAGTAGCTTTTATTATACCATTTTGGAAGGTATTTTGCATGATTGGACAGAAAGAGTAAAACAAAAAGGCCAGTCAAAACCGGCCTTTTCATTCTTAATCATAGATAACGAGATTTTACCTTAATTCATTTTTTTAAGCTGAAATAATTTTTTAACAGCAGATTTTACACTCTTTGTTAGAGCTTTTCGGCTGTTTAAAAAATCGATATCTTTCTGAGTTATTTTTTTATGACGCAAGTCATCGCCCTCAATCTTTTCAGTAATATTAGCATAAACACTCTCAAGAGAATATCTCTCTTTTAAACTAGGAACAGCTTGCACTGCTTCAAGTTTCTCTTGATCAAATCCATCAAGGACCTCTGAAATCATTCTAGTCAAGGCATCCAAATCACCCAAAGGATAGATATGACCTTGCTCGTTCATATATTCGAAAGCAGATTTATGTCCCGCATTATCTGATAAAATTGTTGGAATACCATTTAAAACAGATTCTACGTAAACGAGACCAAACGTTTCCATACTAGACGGAAAAACAGCTAAATCCTTATCAGTAATCTCTGACCAAGGATCATCTAAATACCCCAAAAATGAGACATTTTTAAAATCGTTCTCTGCGATATAATCATCACAGAGTTGTTTGTAATCCTCATCCCATGCACCTAAATACAAGTTCAGTTCCTGCTAAATCAAGCATCTGAAAAGCTTTTATTAACTCAAGCTGATTCTTTCTCTGAGTCAAGCGTCCAACTGAAACGATACGATGTTGATTATTGGATTCAGTTTTTACTCCTTCTTTAGGTTCAATTTGAGTATAAGGTGCGAAGGAATAAATCTTCCTATTTGGAAAACACTTTTCTAAATCCTCGGTCAAAGCTCCTGTGACAGCAAAGATTTCATCAGAAAACGTGTCTATAAAGTCTAGTTTTTCTTTATAGTAACCGAACTCTCCCTCAGGAAATTCATGAATCAACCAAAAATGTTTGATATTCTCATAAGTGGCAGCAAGTGCTCCTTGAAAAACATTGACTGTATTACTGATAACAAGGTCCACCTTGTTATCTACAATAATATTTCGAATGTCTTTGACATTCTTATTATAAGAATTTACTCGCAAAAAATGATTGCCTGGCGAACCACCCGGTGCTTCTTCCCACCACCATTTGACAGCTGAAAGACCGTGGGTTTCAATCCCTGCTTTCTGAAGTTCTACTTGATACTCCTCTTGGGATGGAACCTTATAATCAGGAAAAACGTTTAATACACGATATCCTTTTTTTACAAGAAATTTCATAAGATTGACTATCGAGATTTCAGCACCATTATCTAGAGTTCCTGTTGGAGAAATAAATAAAATTGTTTTAGTCATAAATTATGCAAATACCCCCCAATAATGGAAAAGAATCAAATACATAGCTACTAAGAAATTAGCAATTAAAGTCAGAGTTGCTATCTTCAATCTTTTCTGTCGAGATAAATCAATCTTGGCTGTGTTAGCAACTAGCGGCAACAAAAGAATGATAAATGGCGTGAAATAACGTCCTTGAGCACCAACTGATATATTAGCTCCCTGACCAAGAACAACTGGTGTCCACTGCATATACATTACTGTAACAGCGGCTAAAACCTCTAGTAGGAAGAGAATCCAAGATGCATTAGCAAAGTCTTTTGTAAAGAAATCCTTCTTACTTGATAGGAATAAAATGGTAAGAACGATGATATCAATAAAAATTAACCACAGTGGCATTTGTAAAGTAAGGTTACCAAGATAACCGAACATCCCAAGTGACAAGATACCATTCAAATTGTCATTCAACTCAGGATTAAAGAGTGTATTACGCAAAACTTCTCCATAATGACGAAGACCACCTTGATTCTTCATTAAGAATTGAAGAACCACTACAAGGCCTACAACAAAGAGAAGATAGAAGACTGCTTTATATTTTGAAATAAAGGTCTTAATGGCTTGCACTGGACGATTTAGAAAGGCAAGGAAACCTTCAAACTCAAGCGGTACAAACGGAATCAATCCCAACAATAAAACGTTATTTGGCTTAGTTGCTAATAGTAAAATCGCAAGACCTATCACCTGGATAATATTACGATTGGTAAAACGTTTAGAATAGGCAAGATTTGTGATAAAACCGAGAGCCAACATCACTTCTAAATAGTTCATCACATCATAAGAAAGTGACGAAGCTTGCTGAACCATAATAGGTAGCAGCGAAATAAACATTAAGGCTGTTTCCCCATACTTGAAATAACGTATTAAAAAGTAAATTCCTAGTATATAAGCCAGTGCATTAAAGATGCGCCCCATATAGATAATCATCCCGACTGTAGGACTAATCCAACTTCCAATCGTCATCCCTATCAACTGTGGAATAAAGGAGATTGTTTTTAAACTCACACCAAATTGAAAAGGTTCTTTACTCATATCAATCTTTTGAGCAAAAATCTGTTTATATTCCGCTAACTTAACCTTATCATTACTTGGAATCTCATCCATCCACTTAAAAGATGTATCGGTTGGTTTATGGAAAGTTTCCCAAGTCATTCGCGCGTGGTTTGTTTCGTCCGGCACACGATTAATTGGAAATACAAACATAAATGAGAAAATAAAAATCGTTGCTAAGATGAAAAATAAATTTTCAACTTTTATCTGTTTAATTCTGTTCAAAATAAGTCACCATATCATCTTTCTTGCTTAACGTACAGTTTTCAAGAACAGCCCGATAAGCAGCATCTGCAATTTTCTGTCTTAATTCTGGAGATAAAACCAAGGCTTCAAGCTTGTCGAACCACTGGTCATCAGTAGCTAACAATCCTGTTTCACCATCAACAACCGCATCTGAGAAAGCTCCTATCTTACTTGCTACTGTTGGTACCTTCACCAAGGCAGCTTCAATCCACTTAATCTCTGACTTCGCACGGTTAAAGATAGAATCTACAAGCGGTGCTAGGTTAATATCAACCTCACTAATCAAGGCAGGCAATTTATCCCAGTCCACATAATCGTGAGTTACAATTTGATTTTCAAAGGGCTTCATATCTTGTGGGATATCCAAAATCCCGACAATATGTAATTGGACATTGCTATATTTTGTAAGCAGTTGCTTAATAGCTGGTTTAATCAATTCAAAATTCTCATTATGACTAATTGAACCAGAGAAATAGCCAATCTTAACAATATCAGATGTTTGAGAGTAATCTTTGATATATTGACTACTAATAGCGATTAAGTCATCAGAAGCCAAGTTGCGATTAAGTAAAACCTTACTTTGATACTTAAACAACTCCTCTTGCAACTGGTTAGTCGAAGTAATGGCGCCATCACAGTTTTCTAGCATATAGCCATAATTTCGAACACCAGCATCATAGTTTCCTTTTTCAACCGAATTAAGTCCTTGCGTATAACTCAATTGGTCTGTATAAACCGTATCAAAAACCAAATCATCAATATCAAAGAAAACAGGTTTTCCATATTCCTTAGCCAAATGACAGAGACGCAAAAGTTCAGGTGAGATTGGTGAACGGTAGATGATGATATGACTAGCATTTTGAGCCATCGACAGTTGGAAATCAGATAGGTTAACAACTTTGACTGCAAAACCATGCTTACGTAATTGTTCTGCCTTGTTCAAGACACGGTAACGGGTACATTGCGGAATAATATTTTCAACTCCATCAATCAATAGAATATATTGATCACGTGGAACCGCCTTAAATTTATTTACAATATCTTCCAAGATTGACACTGGGTAATCCGTTTCTTCTGCGACAAACTCTAACAAGTCAGGGACTTCCGAATCACGGTCCAGACCTTGCCACAAGAACTGGTCTTCATCATAATTTTTCAGAGCCGTGTATTTCACCAAAGGACTACCTGCTTTGAGCATCTTAAGCGGGTGGATATACATGGCAGAATCTTCGTATTCTTGCACAACCGCATCATAACGATAACCTAAATCAGCAAAATGCTTGGTAAAACGTGTTTCATGTCGACCAATAGCTTTATCACGAGAATCTGTATCCGTCAAGTGTGTCCAGTACTCATAAAAGTCATCATCGTTTAGCATGAGCTTTTCAATAACTAGGAAATAAGATTGAAGATGCTTAGGAATGTAGCCATAAGGATTCTCCTTAGTAACATCTTCTTGCTCTTCTCCAAAAGAAATTCCCCAGAAATCTAGCTGCTTGTCAGCCATTTCCTGGAATACTTGAGACAAATCTCTCATCGGACCAATGTTAGTATCATTCACCAAGAGGAGCTGGTCGTAATCTTTAAGCTTGTCTTTACCAAAGGCAAAAATCCCTTCTCTAAAGGCCGCAGTATCATATCCCTTGTTATCACGAGTCAAAACCTTACCGTAGGCCTCAAGGGTATTAATATCATCATCGTGAAGCTGTCCATTGACAACGACAATAATATCATCTACCAATGGAGCCAAGGCTTGTAAGAAACGTAATTTGTATTCTTGAAGACGAGCTTCAGACTCAAAAATAACATAAACCAACGCTTTCTTACCATTATGTGACAAGGCGGAGCGTTGACTATTTCTGAGACGTCGTAACTGGCGAACCTTAAGAGGTGTCACATGACGACGTAACTGTATCACTTTGACTTTTAAAGCTCTCAAATAATTTTTAATAGCTTTTGGATTCTTAGCAATTACTCCTGCTGTCTTTATAGGTGTGATAAGGGCATTACCTAAACGATATGACAGTGAACTTCGGATAAGCTCCATCTCTTTATGGGCATCTTTCAATTGCTTAGATTGCGTATACTTTCTTCGTTCAAGTTGATCACGTTCTTTTTTCAAGCGATTAACATAGTCTGTCACATCATCGTGATGTTTTATCAAATCATCTATACGACTCTCCAAAATCATTAAGTTTTCACTAACCGCTTGATAGATTTCATGTGGTAACTTATCAAGATACTTCTCGAGAACTTCAAGATAGATTTCAAAATGGTAGCGTACTGAATCCCTTTTTGAAATCGAATCTTTTTCAAAGACACGATAATTTAATTTTGCATTAGGTTGGTAAACAGCCTTTGCACCATTATTAATAATAAGGTTCAAGAAAAAATCATAGTCTTCAAGTTTCTTCCCTGAAAGTGTTTCATCATAATAGGTACCCTTTAATATGGCTTTTTTTACTAAAGAACAATTTGAAATATAGTTCGATACCAGTATGCTATGTATTTCAAATTCTTGAGCTTTTAGATAGACCTCATTTTTTTCAAAATTGAATAAATCACAATAAACTATATCCGCTTGACGATTAATCGCACATTCATATAATTCTTCTACATAGGTTTCATCCAAAAAATCATCACTATCTACAAATAAAAAATAGTCCCCATTTAAAAGATTAAGTCCTTTATTACGTGTTCTTACAACACCAATATTTTCATGCGATTCAAATGTCGTCACGAAAGGTGACTCTTTCAAAACTTCCTGAATAATTTCTGAGGAGTTATCTGTCGATCCATCATCAAGAACAATCAACTCAATATTTCGATAAGTTTGTTTAAAAATACTTCGTAAACATTGTTCAATATAATTTTCATGATTGTAACATGTTACAACTACTGATATTAAATTAGTCATTTTTCCATCCATTTTTTGTAAGAAAATATAAATTAGTAAATAATAATAACTATTAAATCCAATCTTTCAAAGAAAGAAAGAGTATCTTATTTTGAAAGTGTATATCGCTTTAATTATACTATAGTTTGAAGAAAAAATCCCCTTACTACAGACAAAGAAAAAGCAGATTAACTCTGCTTTTCATTCTATTTATAACTTACCCATTCGTCTTCTGACTTTTTACATACTGTTTCATAAGAATATTTGCTATCCATTTTGGCCAAAAGAGTTGGTACATATACAAATCTTCTTTACTACGAGTATTATCAGCAATAGTCTTAGAAGTCTCAGATTCCTCATGAATTCGGTGACACATTAGCTTATCTGACACATAAACAAAACGTCCCTTGTATTCACTAATCTTATACCAAGCATACCAGTCAAGACTAACCTTCATTCCCTCATCAAAATAGAAATTCTTCAATTTTTCAAGATTATAGGTGACAGCTGGACAACAAATTGGATTACCAAAAGCCATTACACGGTTACGCCAAAAATGACTACTAGGAAATAGATTCATTGTGTTTAGCATCAAAGTCTTAATCTTTAGGTTTGTATTTGCAGGAATCTTAAGACCATTTTTTTCTTCAAAATAATCAGAATATCCGATTAGTACATCACTATACTTATCCATCTTGGACAATACTTTTTCTGCATATCTTGGCTCATAATAGTCATCCTGATGGGCGATGGTAGCATATTTTGTTTCTACGAAAGAGATGGCGTTATTCCAATCCTTGCCAATTCCTCCACCTTGTTTCGTATAAAATGGGATAGCATAACGCTGACAAAGGTCCTTAATCGAATCAAGTGGTGTTGAACTATAACAGATAATTTGTGATTGGAGAGTTTGATTTTTCAAAGATTGAATACAAGCTTCTAGATAATCACTTTCTCCATAAGCGCAAATCACCCAAGTATGATTATCTTTCATTCTTTTCCTCTTTCTCTTCTACATGACTTTTGAGAATAGATAATTCCTGAACCAAATGCTTTATCTGTTCTTTTTGTTTTGATAAGGTCATGGTTTGTAAAAAAGCGATGACTAACAAGAAAAAGATAGCAAGCGACAACAAGAAATTCGATGTCAATTCAAATCCAAGTAGTCCCGCAAAATAAACTGGAATAACATCAAAAATGGCGATAACAATCATAACCAGGCTGATGACAATCCACATGAAAGCTTGTTCAAATAAAATGTTATTCTTGTTGATATTTCTAATGACTAAATAAAGGAAAAAGATTGAAGCTATCAACATCACCATAGATAAAACTGACATTATTCACTCTCCCTCATAAATGCTGCAATAACAATCGATGAACACACTTCAAGCATATAACGAATGGATTTAATTGGCGTAATGGAAGAAACGCCACCAGTACGTTCAAACATATTCGCTGGTCGCTCAACAACTCGATATTTACGTTTCAAAATATGAACAATAGTCTCTGGTTCTGGATACTTGATTGGATAACGCTTAGCAAACTGTTTAATAACAGCTTTATCAGCCAAACGATAGCCCGATGTTGTATCTAAAACTCTTTGTCCAGTTGTCCATTTGATAAGATTGGAAATAACACTAATTCCAAAACGTCTCATAAAAGTCGTTTGGAATTCCGACTTAACATCACCAACAAAACGAGAACCAATAACTAGGTCTGCTTCATTTTTTCGAATTGGCTCTAGCAAATCTGACAAGGATTCAATATCATGCTGGCCATCGCCATCAAATTGAACTGCTACATCATAGTCATGCTCTAGTGCATATTTGTAGCCTGTTTGAACCGCACCACCAATCCCAAGATTCATCACAAGGTTAACAGCATTAAAATGATTCTCTTCCAGAATCTGTTTTGTCTTATCTGTTGATCCGTCATTGATAACCACATAGTCCAAATCAAAATCAACTTTTTTGCGGTAATTCAAGATACTCGTTACCGTGTCGAAAATACTTTCCTCCTCATTGTAGGCAGGAATTATCATTAAAACTCTCAACTACTTCTCCTTTCCTTTACAGTAAAATCTCGAAAACAGTGAAACTAATCTTAAGCGTTCCAAAGTTCTAAAAGCCATTACAGAAATAACTGTTTGAATTCTTTCTCCAGTTATCTCAGATGATAATGGTGTTAAATTTGAATCAAGATTTTCTTTAGAAATCCATTGCTTAATTCTTCTATATTGATCCATAAACGATGAACTTGAAGCTGCTCTTCCAGAAAAGAGTAAGTACCATATGTAATATCGTTTAATAAAATAGCGAATATATTTTGAATCACCAGCAACTTGAAGCAAGTGACTCAAGAAATACACAATATCTATATTCGGATTAAACCCTCTTTGAGATGTGTTTGATATACTCTTCTCATTAAAAAACCAATTATAGCCATTATAATCAATTATTTTAATTCTTTCTGTTAGATTGTAAGCAGTCAAAGTGAAGATAACATCTTCACCTATTGGATAATCAAAGAACTGGATATTATTATCTGTTAAAAACGAAGTTCGATAAATACGTGCCCAAGGTGCAACGACTATATACTTAGACCATTCAGATTGTGTTAAATCTTGTTTAAAAAGCGTCTTCATTTCCTGATTAACACGCTTATAACCACCAAGAACAATATCTAGTTGTTCTTGATCTATTTCATTATAAAAACGCTCTAAATAATCTGAATCAACAAAATCGTCATTATCGATAAATACAATGTACTTTCCATTAGCAAGTTGTATACCCTTATTTCTGGTTTTAGCAACTCCCTCGTTTTCTTTATCAATTACTCGGATAAAATCATTATCAGCTGCATACTTTTTAATAACTTCTAAACTATTATCTGTAGAGCCATCATTTAACAGAATAATCTCAAAATCTGTAAATGATTGATTTAGAAGAGAATCCAGGCATTGTTTAATTCCCTCTTGTGCGTTATATACAGGAATTATGACTGAAACGGTTGGATTAGACATATTATACTTTCTATCTATTATTTTTTATAAAATTTCATCAAATATGGGAATATCTTAATTGATAATCTCAGTCCAAATAATCTTGTTATCATTCCAGTGTATCTGAATGGTCTATTCTCTATCTCATCTGAAAACTTAAGAAGGAATTTGTACTCTCTAAGTAAACGTTGGATTTCAGGATGAGATGAATATTGATTAACGTAAGGAAGGATTGAGATATATGAAATCGCAAAGTAAATACTCAATGCATATTTAACATCAGGGTCAAGTCTATTAACATCAGTTAACCCAATTTCGATACTCTTTAAAATATCAATTACATTTTTTTCTTTTACAATATTTGTAATACTTCCCAATCGATTCTGTCTGTATTGATAACAATCTATATTTACAATCGAATAAGTAGAAATCATTTTTAATAGCTTCGCACAATATAAACAATCCTCAGATAAAAAACCAATAGGGAAGTCTAGTCCTTGTTCAAACAGGTTCTTTTTCACACATTTATTCCAAGCTGGAGCGGTTAAAATCTCGTTTTTGACTAATCCTTTAATATTCTCTTTGGTACCTCCATAGTCGGGAACAAAATCAAAACTAACCCTGACGCTATCATCTAATCCATAGTATTTATTATAAGAAAATATAATTACATCACTTCGAAATTTATCAATGTTTTTCGATAATTTATCAAGAAAGTCTGGATTACTCCAAAAGTCATCACCATCAACAAATAGTAAATAATCTCCCTTAGAATATTTAATTCCAGTATTTCTCGCTGAAGATAATCCGCCATTTTCTTGATGAATGGTTCTAACTACCTCAAATTCGGATGTTAATTGATCACAAATCATTCCTGTTCGGCCATCTGTAGAACCATCATCAACTATAAGAACTTCATATTCAGAATCAGGGAAGTTTTGACTTACAAGACTTTCTACACATTCTTCTAAATACTCTGCCACATTATATGCAGCAACTATAATTGAAAATTTCATTTTATTTTTTCCTTCTAAAGATTGTATATGGATTTGTCACAAAATAAATTACTAGGGAAGCAAGTAGCCATGCTATCATCGCACAAAGAAATGATAAGGAAGCACCAAAAATTTCATATTTCGACACTAGAGGCTTGGCAGTTAAGATTGACATAATATAGCCTACAATAAAGGAAATAACTAAAAAATGTTGTTTCCTAAATATTGTCAAAATGTTATCACATACAGTTGAAAAAGTACTTGCAATTCCTCCAAGCAACAAAACAACAAAACTAGTCTGATACTGTTTAAGGTTAGTCCCATATACAATATCCAAAGCTGGAATAGCTATAAAAGCACCAATTAGAAATATTAATGTACAAGTTCCAAATAAAATCTTGAAGAGATTATTCTTGTAAGTGACAAAATGAGAAATCTTCTTTTCTTCTAAAAAGACTGCAAGTTGCGTAATCATCGGTCTAAGAAATACAATCATAAGATTCATTGCAAAAATTGGTGTAAATAAAATACTAAAATCTCGCTGAACACCATTTTCAATCAAACCTTGATTAAAAATATCATTCAAAGCATATTTAGGCTGATTATAAATTGAGACCAACAAAAAAGCATTAATAAATAAAGGTAAGCAATCTTTCAATACATTGATAATATTACTCGGCTTAACACTCATAAGATTTAAGCGATGGAAGAACTTTGAATGAGGGTAATCGAATAGAGCAATAAAAACAAATGAACTAATAGTTTGTGAAATCACGGACCACAATAGATTTTTTGAGATGACTAGAGTTAAAGCAAATACAATTGTTGAAATAGTATTTCTCAAAAACAGTGATTTCCCGGCAATATCCAAACGTTCCTTCTGTTGAAATAATCCTTGAAAAACATCCGATAAAGCTTCACTAACACGGAAAAAAGATACCCAAAAAATTATCCCTATATTTGAGTGAGTATTAGTATTAAAAATTAAATACGTCACTAAAAGAAGAACCATTGCAACGTTTGAAATAATCCTTGTTACGAAATAAGTATCAAAAGAATACTTCTCTCTTATATCTGTTGCTTGGAAATCTCTAACTTGAAAACTTGCTACAATAACAAAGAGATTCGCAATCGCATAGGCAAAACTATAGGTATCCGCTGAAGCACTATTTAAAGCACGTGTAACAATAAAAAGAAGTATAACTGAAACAGCAGCTGAAGACATACTTCCTAAAATATTCCAGAAAAATACCTTTTGGGCAGTCACTTTTTTCAATTATTTCACTCTCTTTCGATAACTATATTCCATTAATTATATCATATTCTCAATGAAAAAAGAGAGAACAGCATGACACACGTTCTCTCTTTTAACTTAAAAAGCTCATTAAGTATTCTTATTTCACTTCTTGTTTGTAAAACTCTTTCAAAGCATCTTGCCATGTTGGGATGACAAATCCTGTAGCCTTAGCCTTAGCCAAACTCATTGTTGAGTTAAGTGGACGTTTAGCTTTAGCTGGGAATTGACTTGAATCAACAGGTTTCACTTCAACATCAGTATCTTTGAGGATTTCAACCGCAAAGTCATACCAAGTTGTATCTTCTGCTGCATCGTTTGACAAATGATAGTAACCATATTCCTTACGGTTTTCAGCTAAATAAGTCATAAACTCAGCCAAAGTACGTGTCCAAGTTGGACGACCGTGTTGGTCATTAACAACTGTAAGTGTCTTGTGAGTCTTAGCAAGGTTTGCATAGTGAAGACAAAGTTCTTACCATAGTTACCGAACACCCAAGCAGTACGGATAATGTAGTAGTTTGACACATGTTTTTCGACTAGCTCTTCACCCATACGTTTTGTACGACCATACTCTGTCTGTGGATCTGGTTTGTCATCAACTTCCCACTCTTGACCGACTGGTTTTTCACCATCAAAAACGTAGTCTGTTGAAATATAAACCAGCGTTGCCCCATGTTTTTCAGCAGCCTTAGCGACATTTTCAGTACCAGTCACATTAATTGCATAGTCAAGTTCTTTACCTTCATCCTCAGCAGCATCAACAGCTGTGTAAGCAGCACAGTGATATACCAAGGTTGGTTTTACTTCCGCAAAAACTTCATCTACTTTGTCAGCATCTGTGATGTCCATTTCTGCCACATCTACTGCTACATACTCTTCATTACGTTCGTCAAGAAGATGACGAAGCTCAGTTCCGAGTTGGCCATTTGCACCTGTTACTAGAATCATATTTTTCTCCTCGTAATTCAATAATATCAGTTTCATTTTAACAAAAAAAGCAGAAAAAATCTGCTTTCATAAAATATAATTTATCATTTCATCACAACAAAAAGTTCATTATCTTTGGTATAAACATTATACATTTTGGTTGTTTCTAATTGTTTATACTCTGAATTTACTGTAGTTGCATCAAATGGTCTAAAATCAACATTTAATTTTGTGATTGCATTAAATCTCATAGTCATATCCCACGAAACATTAGTATTAGGCATAATTAAACTACTAATCATTGGATAGACAGAGGTCGCATTTTCATAAATAGGGGAATTAGCAACAAAATGATTAATATTGACCACATTATTTTTATCATTTAAATACTTATTCAAACTATTTCCTAGCATAGCACTTTGTACTTCAAATGTATTATTCTGCTGCTTTAAATTGCTTACATAAATAAATGAAAAAGCAAGGAAATAAAAAATGAGTAAACTAGAAAATACAGATTTTAAAATATTAATAATCTGGTTTCGATTGGTTATTCCTAAAGAAATAACTAACACAATGGACGCAAAGATTCCCAATCCATATTCATATCTGGGTCTCAACAAATAAAATTGTTCTGAAAGTATTAAGTAGCTTCCATAACTTAAAATACTTCCTAAACCTAGCCAAGCAAACGTAAAAGCTAACGCTACAATTTTCTTTTGCTTACTGCTACTAACTATATTAAACACTAATAAGATAAGTATTACTAGGAATAACAGAATCCAAACTTTCGAGCTTTGAAGATAAATATTTTTCAGATACCCTTTAGCATTCGCAAGCATAATACTAGGAAGATGTAATAAACTTGGTATTTTTCCTTGGTCAGCAAAAATTGGTGGCTTGATAGTAATTTGTATTTTATATAAAACCATACCCCCAACATAGGATAAAATTGAGCAGATTAAACTCTTTATATTCAATTTACCGCTGTAAACTACTTCTAAAAAAAGAAGTGTTAGTGTCATGAGAATATAAATTCCTGACGATGCTTGGTATGAGTTACACATAAGATAAATACATACAACCGAACATATACTAAATAGTTTTCTAGACTCCCAAAAGATAAAAGGAAGAATTGACACTAAAATACTCAGTGACATAAATGGGTTGTCAAACCTAAAGCTCAGAGGCTCTAAAAACCAAGGATTTATTCCAATTACAGTTGAGGCTAAGGCTAAAACTGGAGTAACCTTTTTCGATGGAAACAATACAAACAATAATATCGTACTTGCAAATGTTAGTATAAAAGCTGAGATAATATTGGTTGTCAGGCCAGGATCTGTTAAATGAGCACCACCTTGAATAAGACGTGCTGAAAACTCACTTACATATCTAGAGTAATGCTCAGAAAAACCAGTATAACCCAGTATTTGACGGCCTATATCATCAATGTAGGGATACTCAGCTAAACTGATGTTAATATTAACTAAAAGATAAACACCTAAGATAAGAGATAAAACAAATTTATTTCTCTTGATGTAGTCCTTTAAGTTATGAAACACTCCTAAAAACTCTTCAATCATTTTCAACCCTTCTCCTTAATAACGTACACTGGTCGTTTCTTGGTTTCTAGGAAAATCTTTGAGATATAGTTCCCGATGATACCCAAGGCCAGGAGTTGGATTCCTCCGATAAAGAGGATGATTGAGACTAGGCTTGCCCAGCCTGCAACACTCCCACCTATAGTTAGTTTTCGGATAACGACAAAGACAATTCCAACCAAAGAGATTAAGAATGAGAAGGTTCCTGCCCATGTGGCAAGCTTCAAGGGTACTTCTGAGAAGTTGATAAAGCCATCAAGTGAGTAACTCAATAGGCTCCAGAAAGACCATGAAGTCTCTCCCGCCACACGTTCACGATTTTCATAAGAGACATAGGCCACATCAAAGCCGACCCAAGAAAAGAGGCCTTTTGAAAAGCGATTCACTTCCTTGAGCTCAAGAATGGCATCAACGACTTGACGAGTCATCAAGCGGAAATCACGTGCCCCATCCACCATTTCAGTATCAGAAACTTTATTAATCAACCAATAGAAGGCCTTAGCAAAGAGTGAACGAATAGGTGGCTCACCCTTGCGGTCAGCACGTCGTGTTCCGACAACGTCGTAACCTTCTTGGATTTTGGCATACATCTCGATAAGAAGTTCAGGTGGATCTTGAAGATCGGCATCCATAACTGTGACATAGTCACCTTGGGCTGCTTCAAGTCCTGCCAGTAAACCTGCTTCCTTCCCAAAATTACGAGAGAAAGAGAGATAGTGAACATTTTCAAATTGTTTTGAAACCTGTCTCAAAACTTCCAAGGTGCGATCTTTTGAACCGTCATTGACAAAGTAATAGCTGAAAGCCAACTGATTGGCCATTTGTCGCTCAACTGCCTGACAAGCCTCTAAAAAAGGATGAATAGTCTCTTCCTCGTTATAACAAGGAACAACGATAGCCAGTGTTTTCATAAGATTTCTCCTAACGAATACCTAGGGCGATACGGGCATAACGACTCATCTTTTCGATAGTCCATGCTGGTGTCCAGACCAATTTAACCTCTGTCTTAGTGACTTCTGGCACTTCTTTCATAGCGTCATAAATTTGGTCTGTCAAAAGGTCTGCCAGTGGGCATCCCATAGTCGTCAAGGTCATATCGATTTCAGTATAGCCATCTTGTTGGAAACGGATATCGTAAATAAGGCCAAGGTTGACAATATCAATCCCCAACTCAGGGTCAATAACCATTTCTAAAGCTTCCAAGATACGATCTTTGATTTTTTCAATTTCTGCTTCAGTGTATTTTACTTCAGACATAGCTTTTCCTCCAAAATCAGGGCCTAATAATCAGGTCCCTTCCATTTACTATCTTAGTCTTCAATAAAGTCTTTAAGTTGTTTACTACGGCTTGGGTGGCGTAATTTACGAAGGGCTTTAGCTTCAATCTGACGAATACGTTCACGCGTAACGTTAAAGACTTTACCAACATCTTCCAAAGTACGCATCTTCCCATCGTCAAGACCGAAACGAAGACGAAGAACATTTTCTTCACGGTCTGTAAGGGTATCAAGCACTTCATCCAATTGTTCACGAAGAACTACACGAGTTGTGTAATCTACTGGATTTTCAATAACCTCATCCTCGATAAAGTCACCCAAATGGCTATCATCTTCTTCACCGATAGGTGTTTCTAGAGAAACTGGCTCTTGAGCAATCTTAAGGATCTCACGAACCTTATCCGGAGTCATATCCATACGTTCAGCGATTTGCTCAGGTGTTGGGTCTTGTCCCAACTCTTGCAAGAGGTTACGTTGCTCACGCACTAATTTATTAATAGTTTCAACCATGTGAACTGGGATACGGATGGTACGTGCTTGGTCTGCGATGGCACGAGTGATTGCTTGACGGATCCACCATGTCGCATAAGTTGAGAATTTGAAACCCTTAGAGTAGTCAAATTTATCAACGGCTTTCATAAGCCCCATGTTACCTTCTTGAATCAAGTCCAAGAACTGCATACCACGTCCCACATAACGTTTAGCGATTGAGACTACCAAACGAAGGTTGGCTTCTGCCAAACGTTGTTTAGCTTCCAAGTCACCATTTTCAACAGCGATAGCCAATTCTTTTTCCTCTTCGTTACTCAAGAGAGGCACTACCCCAATCTCTTTGAGGTACATACGAACAGGGTCATTGACCTTAGCTGAATTTGAACCAAGAAGCTCCTCGTCTGTCAACTCTTCTGGTTTTGGGGCTTCAACAACATATTTAGATGAAGGATTTCCATCCTTATCAGTGATAGAGATACCACCGTCTGTCAAACGTTCCAAAAGGTCATCAATCCCATCAGCATCAAGAACAAATGGGATAACTAGTTTTTCTGTGACTTCATCATCAATTGCTGTACCAGCTTTTTTGTGGTTACGAATGAAATCAGCGACTTGAACGTTAAATGCTGTATTTTGTTTTTTCTTTGCCATGTGTTACTCCATATCTCGTTTTTGGGCGATGAGCATCTGCAGGGCTTCCACCGCTGCATCCACATCACCGTGGTTACTTGATTCTCTTATTTGTTTACTTTGCTTACGAAAGTCCTGTTCCCTCAAAAAATGATTTCTACGCTCTTCGATAGCCTGAACTTCTTCAAGACTAGTTTCAGGTGGTAAAATCTCCTCTAAAACCTGATAATAGGCTGTTTGCACCTCTTGTGAAAGTAGAGACAAGGCGACGGTATCAATCTGACCATCCTGTTTCAGAATATGATAAAGCTCCTCTAACTCAGGTGTTTGGAAGAAAAACTCCTCTCTCATGCGATAGTCATTTAAAATCATAGGATGATTAAGCATACGATGGAAGAGTTGATTTTCCGCTCGACGAAGACCTGTAATCTTCGGTGTGGAAGGTAGTTTGACCGTTCCTCTAAATCCTGACGCTGAAGACTCATAAGCACTATTACTAGCAGCCGATAATTGAGCCGTCTGCTGATTCCTCATGCTCAACCGTTCATTATTGACCGCTTGCTCGACTTGGAAAAAATCAAAGTCAGGCAAAAGGTCGGCCACCTTAGAAATGTAGGAATTTTGTGCCGTCACAGATGGTGACTTAGCTATAATCTTTGCAATCTGCTCGACATAGGCAATCTCCGCTTGAAGATTGTCTACATTAGCAGGCTTGAGCTGTCCAATCCAAAATTCCACATCTGAAATGCGGGACTCAACCAAGAGTTTGCCCAAAGCCTCTTCGGAAGTTTTCTGTAGATATTCATCAGGGTCCATATTGTCTGGAATTTTAACAATATCAACTTGAAAATCCGATAACAGTTCCAGAGACTTGGCAATCGCATTTTGCCCAGCCTTATCACCATCATAGGTTAGAACAATTTTTTTAGTTAGTTTGCGAAGACGATTGACATGCTCAGGAGTCAAAGCCGTTCCCATAGAAGCCACTGCATTCACATGACCAGCTCTATAGGCAGCAATAACATCCATGAAGCCTTCCATCAGATAAACCTCATGTGTCTTCTGTATCACTGGTTTCGCCTGATCCAAGTGGTAGAGTTCGTAGGACTTATTGAAATACGGGTAGCCCTTGTATTTTTGTACTTGGCTTGTCCCTTCTCTATATCTTCCTTAGTCCAAACACGTCCTGAAAAACCGATTGTTTTTCCAAACTCATTTTTGAGCGGAAACATGATTCGATTTTTAAAAGTATCGAAAAGACGATTACTTTCAGAAAGATTAAAAAGACCTGATTCTGTCAGTACCTCTTCGTCATATTTTTTTTGATACAGACTGATAGAGGTAATCTGGTTCGTCAGGGGCTAGACCAATCTGGAAGGTCTTAAGTAAATCGTCAGTCATGCCACGTTCATAGAGGTAGGCACGCGCTGCTTCTCCTATCTTAGTCGTCATCAAGACTGCGTGATAAAACTTAAGCGCATCCTCATGAAGATCATAGAAAGGTTGATTAGGAGAATTCTGCTGCTGAGCCTGTCTTGGTGCGTCTATCGTAACTGCAATACCTAAGCGGTCTGCCAGAACCTTGACACTTTCTTGGAAAGAAATCTGACGGTATTCCTCTAAAAATTTAAAGACATCTCCAGACTTTCCACAACCAAAGCAATGGTAAAACTGCCTATCCTCAATAACGTTGAATGAGGGAGTTTTTTCCTTATGGAAGGGGCATAAGCCAAGGTAATTACGACCTGCGCGATTAAGACTGACAACTTCACCAATCACGTCGACGATGTTGGTGCTGCTCTTAATATCTTCTATTAAAGCTTTATCAATCACCATCTAATCGCCCCCTATCTTACCATAATTGCATTACCCCTAATTATAACACGATGAAAAATGAAAGTAAAATAAAATTGATTTTACATGAGCAAATCTCTTGTCAAGATTTACAAAATCAGATAAAATATTAAAAGTAAATAAAAGAAAGGATTCATTGTCAAAATGATTAAAGAACTTAAAGACTTTTTGTTCAAGGGTAACGTCCTTGATCTTGCTGTAGCCGTTGTTATGGGGGCCGCTTTCAACGCTATCATCACTTCACTTGTTGGTGATATCATCACACCACTTATCCTTAACCCAGTTGTTAAGGCCGCTAACGTTGAAAACCTCTCTAAATTGTCATGGAACGGTATCGCATACGGTAGCTTCTTGAGCGCAGTTATCAACTTCATCATCGTTGGTACTACTCTCTTCTTCGTTGTTAAAGCTGCTAGCAAAGCAACTGCTCTTAGCAAAAAAGAAGCTGAAGATGCTGCTGAAGCAGCAGGTCCATCACAAGAAGAATTGCTTACTGAAATCCGCGACCTTCTTGCAAACAAATAATCTTTATTTGTTCAACTAAAGACATATGAAACTTAAGACGTCTGAAATCTCAGACGTCTTATTTTTTGTATCTCATACCTACTAACCGACTTCTTTATTCGATGAAAAGAAAAAAACTTGAGAAGACTCAAGCTTTTTTCTGTTAATTTCATTCTTAATTAGAATTTTTTACGTTTGCGAGCTGCCTCTGATTTACGTTTACGTTTTACAGAAGGTTTTTCGTAATGTTCACGTTTACGAGCCTCTTGAAGAGTACCAGCTTTAGTCACAGAACGTTTGAAACGACGAAGAGCGTCGTCAAGTGATTCGTTTTTACGTACTACTGTTTTTGACATTGAATTCACCTCCTCAAGATAATGTAACATTTTACACGTTCTATTCAAGTATACAAGACTCGCCTTTTTCTGTCAAGAAATATATTTAAGTTTAGGAATTTTTGCTATTACAGTTGACTTCTAAGTCTACTAAAACTATCCAAGTTTTTTCCTATACAAAAACTAGAGGAGGCATCTCCCCTAGCTACTGATTTATTCAACTGCTGTGTATTTAGAAGCATCCTTGATGTACTCGTCGTAAGTACCATCTGCTTTCAATTTCTTGACGACTTTGTTGACTACTTCTTTCAATCTTTCGTTGCCTTTAGCCATAGCGACTGCTTTTGCATCGCCATCATCAACTTTGAGGGCAACGCTTGCCAAAGCCAAATCTGAATTTTGTGCCACGTAACCTTCTGCTACTGGTTTTTCAAGGTCAACAGCATCAACTTGGCCAGATTTCACCTCGTTAATCGCCTCACCCATTGCTGTAAGTGATACGACTGTTGAATCTTTCAATTGTTTCTTAGCAAGGCCTTCTTCAATGGTACCTTTTTGAACTGCTACTTTCTTACCTTTGAAAGCATCAAGACTTGAGTAAGTAGACTCTTGATCTTTGCGAACGATGATAGCATTTTGTGTTTCGTAGTAAGGATATGAGAAATCAAAGGTTTTCTTACGTTCGTCTGTTACTGAGATACCTGAAATAGCAAGATCAGCCTTACCTGATTGAAGGCTAGAAAGGACATTGTCAAAGCTCATTGTTGTAACTTCAAGCTTAACACCGAGTTCATCAGCGATAGCTTGTGCCAACTTGATATCTGAACCAACTACTTGGTCTTTACCATCTACCAAAGTTTTGAACTCAAATGGAGCATAGTCTGGGCTGACAGCCACGACAAGTTTTTTATTTTCTTTAATGGATAAGTAAGCATCCTTTTTTGACCCACAAGCTACTAAAGTCACAGTAGCAAGGAGAGCCATAGCCCCAAGGAAAAGTTTTTTCATTTTCATAAGAAACTCCTGTATAAATATAATTTTTCGCTTGTTATTTTACTTAAAATTAGTAGCATTGTCAACATTTATTAAGAAATTGCGACAATTTTTCTAAGCCCTTTTGAAGAACTTCCTTGTCACAGCAATAACCGATGCGGACATGAGACTCCTTGTCAAAACGGTTACCTGGAACCACAAGAACACCATAGTCCTGAAGAAGCTCCAAAGCAAAATCTTCGATAGGACGATTCACATCTAGTTTGACGAAAGATGTGGAAACACTGGCAGGTCTAATCCATGACGCCTTAGGTTCCTTGGCAATCCATTCATCCATAAGAGCTAGATTTTCCTCTACAATCTGACGATTACGCTCTAGGATGGCTTCTTTATTTTCCAAGACAAGGGTAGCCACCATATCATCAAAGACACCCGCACAAATCATCGTGTAGTCACGGTAGTCACGCAGAATGTCCGCCACCTCTGTGTTAGAAGCAACCCAACCCACACGAATACCAGGAATGGAATAGGTCTTTGACAGACTATTGACGGCAATGCCCTTTTCATACAAATCTACAATAGAAGGCGTAGGCTGGTCAAAACTGCGATAGACCTCATCTGAGAAGATATAGGCGTCTACTTCTTTAGCGATAGCCACTAGCTCCTCGAGGTAAGCAGCGTCCATAAGGGCACCGGTAGGATTGTTGGCGTTGTTAATACAGATCATTTTGGTATTAGGACGAATGAGACGGCGGAGTTGGTCCAAATCAGGCAACCACCCCTTGTCCTCTTCAACCTCCCAGAGATCCACGTCTGCTCCTAGCGACTTAGGAATGCCATAGAGCTGTTGATAAGTTGGATACATGGAGATGACATGGTCCTCAGGCTCAATAAGCGCATAAAGGGCTAGCATCGTCGCTCCTGTAGCCCCATTGGTTTGGAGGATATTATCAACCGGCATGTTCTTGTATAAGCTAGCCACTTGAGTCTTAAACTCTGGTGACCCTTCAATCCAGCCGTAATCCATCTTTTTCTTTAGTAGTTGAGCAAAAAAATGCTTCCTTATCAAGGACTGATAAGTCAAATAATTCTTCCATTGTGAGGGCCTTAATTGAAACTCCTGCGATATCATATATGGCAGACTTTTTCATGGACATTCAGCCATTCTTCAACACCAAAAACGTGGTAGCTTCATAGTTTCTCCTTGCTTTTTCTTAAGCACTCTATACGATGTCATTTGTCTATTTTTGACAGACTTACCTACTTTGATAATAACTGTTTTTTTAGCAGAGAATTCAATAAAAAAATGGGGTATTCCCCATTTTAGATTTAAGAATGTTTTGGGAATTCCCTTAAGCTAGCAAAGCGAGCTCTAATCGAGACTTTCCGACGTGATGAAAGCACCTGAAGCGGGCTCGTTGCAGATGCTCGGAAGTTTTAAATTTACTTACTTTGTTTGTAGGTTGATGCTTCTTTTAACCATTGGTCAAATTTTCCAGAGTCTTTAGACTCTTTGATGACGGCATTGATTTCTTTAAGCAAGTCATCTGACCCCTTACGTGTTGCCACTGCATAAGCATCTGAACCGTCTGACTTGAGGTTAAAGTTGGCAAGGGTTAAATCATCATTTTGAGCGATATACCCTTCTGCAATGGCCTTCTCAAGTACAACTGCTTGAAGCTGTCCTGACTTGAGTTCATTAATCATTTCGCCATTTGAAGTCAGTGATACGACACTTGCCTTAGAAATTTGTTTCTTAGCAACGGTTTCTTGAACAGACCCTTTTTGCGTACCGACAGTTTGTTTTGCGAGACTATCAGTGCTTGTATAGTCATTTACCTTGTCTTTTTTGACAATCACTACATTTTCAGAGGTATAGTAGCTATCAGAAAAATCATAGACTTTCTTACGCTCGTCTGTTACCGAGATTCCTGCAATGGCGATGTCTGCTTTACCACTTTGCACACTAGCGAGGACATTATCAAAAGACATAACGGAAAATTCAACTTTCACACCAAGTTTTTTCCCGATAGCTTTAGCCAACTCGATATCTGCTCCAACTAAGGTATCCTTGCCATTGACCAACGATTTGAATTCAAACGGTGCAAATTCAGACTCTGTTGCCACGACAATTTTCTTATTTTCCTTAATCGTTTTTGTGCTCACTCCCTGACTCCCACTACATGCAACAAGGAAGCACGTGGCAACTAGGGCTATAAGCATAAACCAAAATCTCTTCATATATGTGACTCCTTATTTGCTAGAACTCTTAAGTGAAAGAGCGTAGGCATCTTGAACATAGCTGTCAATTTTTCCTTCTTTTTTGAGTTTAGCGATAACCTTATTAACCTTGGCTTTAAGCTCATCGCTGCCCTTAGGCATAGCTACAGCGTAGGCATCGTTTGAATCTGATTTTAGAGCAATATCTGACATAGCTAAGTCACTATTTTGTTCCACGTAACCTTGAGCAATAGCTTTTTCTAGTACCACTCCTTCAACTTGACCTGATTTCAACTCATTGATAGCTTCACCAGGTTGCGCCAAGGAAACCACATTGGCATCCGACAAATTGGCTTTGGCGATATTTTCTTGAATTGATCCTTTTTGAACAGCTACAGATTTCTTAGCAAAGTCGCTAGTTTGTTTGTAAGTTTCTGTGGCATCTTTTTTGACAACAAGAACCGTTTCAGACTCATAGTAAGTATCTGAGAAGTCGAAAATTTTCTGACGTTCTTTAGTGGCTGAGATACCAGAAATGGCAATATCTGCCTTACCAGATTGAACGCTAGCTAGGACATTGTCAAAGGACATCTCAGAAAATTTGACTTTTACACCAAGTTCATCAGCAATGGCCTTGGCAATTTCGACGTCTGCTCCAACAATAGTATCCTTACCATCTTGGATGGTTTTAAATTCAAAAGGGGCAAAGTGGGGATTAAGAGCGACAGTCAAAGTCCCCTTATCTTTTACCTTATCTAAGGTGTTAGTCGACGAAGAACAAGCTGCTAAAGCTGTCAAAGCGAAAATCCCTGCAAATCCCAACAAAAGTTTTTTCCATGTTTTCATAATCAATCTCTTTTCTATATTTATTAACTTATGTAAGTATAATAATGTATTATTATACATTTGTCAACGAAAAAATGGACTTTTATTGATTGTAATTTTTATTTTTATTAATTTTATTGTCGTTACAAAATCTAAAAATCGTTTATTTTAAGCTTTCTATCTGTTTTTAAAGACAAAAAAACTATTCATTCGTTTGAATAAATAGTTCATTTTTTACCAAAATTCTCGTATAAAGTCATTTTCAAGACGCTCACGATAGAAAAGTTCGGAAAGTTGATCCTCTTCAAACACTCGCAGGAGGTTGAGCATATCATAGGCTAGATCCATGTTAGGTACATCCTCTCGAGCAACCCAACGGACTTCTCCCTCTTCTGTCGAGTGAATGTCTCCTTCAAAGTCTGAAGTTCTATAGAGGAACACCAGATAACGCTCGTCATCTGTCGTATACCAATGTTTCATACCAACTAGCTTAGGATTTCTGATGGTCAAGCCAGTTTCTTCCTTGACCTCACGAATAACTGACTCAACTAGCCCCTCGTGTGCTTCGATATGACCACCTGGCAAGGCAGCTCCCGACCAAGAATAACGTTTGGGATCGCGGATTTGCATGACAATATTTCCATGACCATCTTCGATGAGACACATATTGGTCAGAATAGTTGCTTGTGAACGTGACATATAGTTCCTTTCTTATTATATTGCCTATTCTGCTTCATTTGCCTCAATTCCTAACGTTAAGGCTTTACTCAGAGTTTCTTCACTTCTTCTGCTACTTTGGAGATGCTTTTCACGGATGCTAGCTGTATTCACATCTCGTCCAACTTCACCTAGTATGCACACGCGCTTGGTTTTAATCCCACAATGGTTCAAGACAGCATTTTTCAACACAGAAATGCCATAACTATCTGGAATGTTGATAGGACCTGAAAAGATTTTGTACCACCAAGTAGGTGCCATAGAGGTTGCATAAATACTTGCTATTTTCCCTTTTAACAACTTTTTAAACTGCTTGCCTCTGAGATAATTCCAGATAAAGCTGCCCTGATCATTAGCTGAGTAGGCAATCCCCGGTGTAAAGACACGATCAATCCAACCTTTCATGAGACTAGGCATACTACTCCACCAGATAGGATAAACAAAGATCAGGTGATCCGCCCACTTGATTAATTCCTGAGAACGAAGGATAAAAGAATCTTCTTCCATACGTTTTCGATAGCCATAACGTAAAACAGGATCAAAGTCCTCTTCATTAAGGTTGATGACTTCAAGTTCATGGCGACCTGAGTCAATATTTTCTACAATGGTTTGAAAAATAGCCTGACAGTAACTTTCCTTATCAGGGTGTCCATGGATGACTAAAATCTTCATTCGTATTCTCCCTCAAGTCTTTTTTCGTTCTATCTCTTTCACTCTTTATACTTGATTAATTGATAATGGCTCAAAGATTGATAGATACGTCCTTTAGGAATTTTTATTTGAAGAACACATCATCCGCAATTCCTTAACAGGTTTTCCAAGTTCAAGTATTTTTTCTTGGCCATCAAAAGCAAAACCGATTTTTTGATAGAAAGCAATTGCTCGCTTATTCTCTTTTAATACCCATAAATAAATTTCAGAGAAATGATCAAGAGTGCTTAAAGCTTCCTTCATTAACTTCTGAGCAATACCTTTTCCATAATAGTCTTTTAAGACATATAAAGCAATAATTTCACCAGCTTGAACAGTCTCATCACGAAAGTTTCCATAGCTGATAAATCCAACAACCTTCTTTCCATCCATCGCAATCAAGGTATTTTCTGGATACTTTTGACTAAAGAAACGACATCTATCTAATGTCATCGTCTCCTGAAATTCTGCAGGCAAAAGGTCGTCATAAGCCTCTCTCCACGTTTGCCAGTGAACAATGGATTTACCTTCTATCTCTTCAGGTGTTTCCATTGTTTTAATGATAATCTTCATTCGTCTTCTCCTATCTAATCCAAGGCCTTGACTTCTAACACCATGTCACGGATTTGTGCAGCCAATTCAAAGTCAAGTAGTTCTGCTGCTTCATGCATTTGTTTTTGAAGTTTCTTGATGGCTTCTTGGCGTTCTTTCTTGTTCATGGCACTGTAGTCCACAGTATCCTCTGCCACTTCTGCTTCATTAGCCTTGGTAATCGAAATAAGGTCACGAATTTCTTTCTTAATCGTTTGTGGAACAATGCCATGCTCCTTATTATAGGCCATCTGGATTTCACGACGACGAGCTGTTTCGTCCATGGCTTTTTGCATAGACTCCGTAATCTTATCCGCATACATGATAACGTGCCCTTCGCTATTTCGGGCAGCACGTCCAATCGTTTGAATAAGCCCACGTTCATTACGAAGGAAGCCTTCCTTATCAGCATCCAAAATAGCAACCAGACTAACTTCAGGAACGTCAATCCCTTCACGGAGAAGGTTAATCCCGATAAGAACATCAAAGACACCCAAACGTAGGTCACGGATAATCTCAGTACGTTCCAAAGTCTTAATGTCAGAGTGCATGTATTTAACCTTGACACCCATTTCCTTAAGATAGTCAGTCAAGTCTTCAGCCATCTTCTTAGTCAAAGTGGTTACGAAGACACGCTCGCCTTTTTCAGTTCGGGCATTGATTTCACCAAGGAGGTCATCCATTTGTCCCATGGTTGGACGCACTTCGACTTCTGGATCAAGGAGCCCTGTCGGACGGATGATTTGCTCAACGACAGTCTCAGTTTGCTCCATCTCATAGTCCCCTGGAGTGGCAGACACATAGACAATCTGATGAACATGACTCTCAAATTCTTCACGTCGAAGTGGACGGTTATCAAGCGCTGATGGCAAACGGAAACCGTAATCAACCAACATCTTCTTACGGGCCTGGTCCCCGTTATACATTCCCTTAATCTGACCCATGGTCATGTGACTTTCATCAATCATGATAAGGAAATCTTCTGGGAAGAAATCAAGCAAGGTGAAGGGGGGGCTCGCCTTCTTTACGTCCATCCATGTGTCGTGAGTAGTTTTCAACACCATTGGTGTAGCCCATTTCACGAAGCATTTCAACATCGTATTCAGTCCTCTGGCGGATACGTTGAGCCTCGATGAGCTTACCCTCAGCTTCAAATTGCTTAACCTGGGCTTCCATCTCTTCCATAATATTCTTGATGGCTTCTTCCATATGCTCTTCATTGGTCATAAAGTGAGTCGCCGGGAAAAGAACAAGGTGCTCAACCTCGCCGAGATTGCGTCCTGTCAAACTTTCAATCTCACAGATACGGTCAATCTCATCACCGAAAAATTCCACACGAAAGGCGTGTTCATCGCGGCTGGCAGGGAAAATCTCGACTACATCACCGCGTACACGGAATTTCCCACGTTGGAAATCAATGTCATTTCGCTCAAACTGGATATCAACTAGGTCATTGAGCAACTTGTCTCGAGAAATCTCTTGCTCTGGACGAAGACTAACCGCTGAATCGGCATATTCTTTTGGCGAACCCAAACCGTAAATACAAGAAACGGAAGCCACAACGATAACATCATTACGCTCAAGGAGGGCAGATGTCGCTGAGTGACGGAGCTTATCAATTTCATCATTTACAGAACTATCTTTTTCGATATAGGTATCTGATGACGGTACATAGGCCTCTGGCTGATAGAAATCATAGTAGGAAACGAAGTATTCTACAGCATTGTCTGGGAAGAACTCCTTGAACTCTCCATAAAGCTGACCTGCCAAAGTTTTATTGTGGGCAATAACCAAGGTTGGTTTATTGACGCGCTGGATGACCTGACTCATGGTATAAGTCTTACCTGTCCCTGTCGCCCCCTTTAGAATTTGAGCCTTCTCACCACCTTCAATATTGTCCACCAAGGCTTCGATGGCCTGAGGTTGATCCCCAGAAGGTTCATATTTAGAAACCAAATGGAATTGGTTGTCTTCTTTTCTATCTATCATTCTTTTTCCTTTCATTTATGTAATCATTCATCTCTTGGTCGGAGAAGATTTCCCCACTTGTAAGCGGAATTTGAATCATTCGCATCTTAGCGACATAGGCACGTTTCTTCCGTGATTGATGACCAAGTTTTTTGTCATAGGTAACAGCTGTCTCACCATTTTTGAAGAAGACAAGCAAAACCTGGTACCTCTTTTTATCATCAACTTCGGCATCATAGTCGAAGAGATGCTCAATACGTTTCAAAGAATATCTCACCGTCGAAGAGCGTTCAATATCCTCCATCCGTGTTGTCCAAGCTTTCTTGACAAATTCAATCTCGGATAAGGGAATGTCAAAGGTTTTCCGTCCAAATGCTTGGCCGTAGTAGGTCAAGAAATTGTCATCAAGTTCCAAGAGGTTACCATGACCTTTGAGATTTACGATACCGTCTATGAGAAGAATAATGCAAAATAAAAGCCAAAATAAAACAATGACAGCAAGAAACTGCTTGACTGGATTTTCACGGAGAGAACCTCTAATGAGCTCAGGACAAAGAATCCATAAAGACAAGACGGAAAATATAAGGCCAACCACTATTTTCAATTTCAACATGACCCTATCAAGCTTAACTATCATATTGCCCCCTCCAAGTGTTTCTTCTATTTTAACACAGAAATAAAAAGACCGAGTCTTTGAACTCAGCCTTAAAAGTTTTCTTTCTTCAATTGTAATCGAAGGATGATGATACCTACCAACAGAACCACACAGGTAACGATATTCCCTTCTAGGCCAAAGGCCCCACCTGACAACCAATCAGGTACACCTGACCTGGCCTGAAAGTGCAATAAGCTGACGCCTGCATTCTGCCCACTAACTGACACGCCAACTAGATTTCCTTGCGCAAAGTTCCAAGCACCGTGAAGGGCAGCTACACCCCAGATGTTATCTGTCTTGAGCATGTAAAGAGCCATGAGAACACCCACTAGAACAATACTGATGAGAGACAAGGCGGTAACTCCTTGATTTCCCAAGTGTAGCATTGAAAAGAGAGAACTTGAAATAGCAATTCCCCAAGAAAGGTTCAATCTATTAGTCACCGTCTGAAGCAACCAACCACGTGTCACCAGTTCCTCGGTTCCACCTTGGATAAACCAGAAAGGTATTAGAGATAGTATGTATAAGAGGGTTTTCTGCGAAAAGTCTACCTTCACAAATTCTAAACCGCCTAGTAAATAAGTCCCAAGGAAACTAACTAACAAGAGCAAAGTTCCAAGTCCCCAACCCTTAAGCAAGTTCAACCAAATATGACCCTTGAAAAATCCAAGTGTACGAATGGGACGTTTTTCAACAACTTTAACCCAGAAAAAGATAGCTAAGGCAGTAAAGGCAAAGGCTCCCAACTGAAAATACAAGGTTGAAAATATTTTATAGTAAATCGAATGTATATCCTGGAACTGAATGTTGCCATTTAATACTAAGAACGAAAGAACAATAGCCATTGGAATTCCCACAACAATCCCTGATAGAAATCCACTTATAAGGAAATAACCAAAGGCAATAAAACAGGACAGCATAATCATCAGCCAACTTGGGACTTTATCATATCGACTGGTATATTTCTCAAGCATACGTTTCTTCATTTTTTTAGCTCCTGTAACAAATCTTACATGTATTCGATTACAGTGTAACTAATTGACACAAGCTTGTCAAATTCTTCTAAAAAAGCTCTCATAACTAACTGATTTTGTCATATTTTCTAACATAACACCTCTGGAAGTTTGATATCAAGGGCTTTTTTTGATAAAATGGGAAAGTATTTTATAAAGGAGAACTTTTTATAATGAAGAAAAAACTTCTGACACTCTTTTTGAGTGCCATGTCTGTTTTCTTTGTTTTCGGAGCTAAGGTATCTGCCGAGACTGTCTCAGTCGTTTCAGATACAGCCTATGCCCCATTTGAATTCAAAGATTCTGATCAGACCTATAAGGGTATCGACGTTGATATCATCAACGAAGTTGCCAAACGTAAGAATTGGGACGTTAACCAAACCTTCCCTGGTTTCGATGCCGCCGTTAACGCGGTTCAATCAGGACAAGCTGACTCCCTCATGGCCGGTACTACTGTTACCGACGAACGTAAGAAGGTCTTTACTTTCTCAGACACTTATTACGACACCTCAATTGTTATCTACACACGTAGTAGCGATAAAGTCAGCGACTACAAACAATTGAAGGGTAAAACAGTCGGTGTTAAAAACGGTACCGCTTCTCAAACTTGGCTTGATAAAAAAACGCTAGCAAATATGGTTTCACAGTTAAAACTTTTGACACTAGCGACTTGATGAACAACAGCTTGGATTCTGGTTCTGTTGACGCAGCTATGGACGACACACCAGTTGTTAAATACGCTATTGGTCAAGGAAAAGACTACGCTATCAACATTAAGCCTGAATCTATCGGTAGCTTCGCTTTCGCTGTTAAAAAAGGTGGAAAACACGAAAATCTTATCAAAGACTTCAACGAAGCTCTTAAGGAAATGAAGGAAGACGGCACCTACGACAAAATCATGAACAAATGGTTGGGTGACTCATCAAAATCTTCTTCATCAAAACCTTCAGCAGATCTTAAATTGACTGGTGATGCCAACGCAAAAGCCACTCCTGCTAAGGAAACCTACACTATCTCAATGGACTCATCTTTTGCTCCATTCGAATACCAAAATGGTTCAGGTAAATATGTAGGTATCGATGTCGATATCATCAATGCCATTGCTAAAAACCAAGGTTTCAATGTCAAATTGACAAACCCTGGTTTCGATGCATCACTTAATGCTGTACAATCTAGCCAAGCTGATGCCGTATTGGCTGGTATGACCATCACTGATGCTCGTAAACAAATCTTTGACTTCTCAGATCCTTACTACACATCAAACATTCGTTTGGCTGTAGCTAAAGGAAGTAAGGTTAAATCTTACGAGGATCTTAAAGGTAAGACTGTAGGAGCTAAAAATGGTACGTCATCTTACTCATGGTTGGAAGACCACGCTGGTGAATATGGCTTTACTGTTCGTGCTTACGATGAAGCTTCTACTATGTATGACAGCTTGAACTCTGGTTCAATCGATGCTCTTATGGATGATGAAGCCGTTCTTCTATACGCTATCCAACAAGGACGTAACTTTACAACACCAATTGAAGGTATTGCTACTGGTGAAGTCGGATTTGCTGTTAAAAAAGGCACTAACCCTGAGTTGATTGAGATGTTCAACAATGGTTTGGCTGCTATCGTTAAAGATGGTACTTACGATAAGATTATCAATAAATACCTCGATAACAACAAATCAAAAGAAGGAAGCTCAAAAAAAGCTACCGATGAAACAACCATCGTAGGATTGATTAAAAACAACTACAAACAACTTCTCCAAGGTCTTGGAATTACCCTTGGATTGACCCTTCTTTCATTTGCTATTGCCATGATTATCGGTGTTATCTTCGGTATGATGGCAGTTGCACCAAACAAGACACTCCGTGTGATTTCGCAAGTCTTTGTTGACGTGGTTCGTGGTATCCCATTGATGATTGTTGCAGCCTTCATCTACTGGGGTATTCCTAACTTGATTGAAAATATCACTGGTCACCAATCACCAATCAATGACTTTGTGGCAGCGACAATTGCCCTCTCACTTAACGGTGGTGCTTACATTGCCGAAATTGTACGTGGTGGTATCGAAGCTGTTCCGATTGGTCAGATGGAAGCTAGCCGAAGCTTGGGTGTCCCTTACAATACAACAATGCGTAAGGTTATCTTGCCACAGGCTGTTCGCTTGATGTTGCCAAACTTCATCAACCAATTTGTTATCTCATTGAAAGATACGACTATCGTATCAGCTATCGGTTTGGTTGAACTCTTCCAAACTGGTAAAATCATCATTGCTCGTAACTACCAATCATTCCGTATGTATGCAATCTTGGCCATCCTTTACTTGGTCATCATCACATGCTTGACGAAATTGGCTAAACGACTAGAAAAGAGACTTAAATAATGGCTGAATTGAAAATCGATGTGCAGGACTTGCACAAATCATACGGCGACAATGAAGTCCTTAAAGGCATTGACGCCAAATTCTACGAAGGTGACGTTGTATGTATCATCGGTCCTTCAGGTTCAGGTAAATCAACCTTCCTTCGTACGCTTAACCTACTTGAAACAGTGACATCTGGTAAAGTAGTCGTTGATGGCTATGAATTATCAGATCCAAAGACAGACCTTGACAAAGCCCGAGAAAATATCGGGATGGTCTTCCAACATTTCAACCTTTTCCCACACATGACAGTCCTTGAAAACGTGACATTTGCACCTGTTGAACTTGGACGTATGAACAAGGAAGAAGCTGATAAATTAGCTATGGATCTTCTTGATCGTGTTGGACTTGCTGACAAAGCCGATGCCACACCTGATAGCTTGTCAGGTGGACAAAAACAACGTGTGGCAATTGCACGTGGTTTGGCGATGAATCCTGACATCATGCTCTTTGACGAACCTACTTCTGCCCTTGACCCCGAAATGGTCGGAGACGTTCTTAACGTTATGAAAGAATTGGCAGAGCAAGGTATGACCATGATTATCGTTACTCACGAAATGGGATTTGCCCGTCAGGTAGCCAACCGAGTAATCTTTACTGCGGACGGTGAGTTCCTCGAAGATGGTACGCCAGATCAAATCTTCGATAACCCACAACACCCACGTTTGAAAGAATTCTTGGACAAGGTTCTAAACGCTTAATCATCACAACAGTTACTTTTGCTAGAGTAGCTGTTTTTGATTACCAATTTGGATAAGAAAAAAAACAGAGCAAGTGCTAGACTTGCTCTGTTTCTTCATTTAATTCAGGGTGTTTTGCTGCTTCTTCCCTAGCCAAACGTTCACGCTCAAGACGGAGTTTTCGGTTAGGATTTAAGCGCGTAAAGAGTTCCTCAAGTTTCTTTGGATTCCAAACATCGGCCGCAGAAACAAAGTTCCCATCTTTATCCCTGAAGGATATCGGTTTATCTCCCATTGTAAACCTCTTATTTCAATATTTTTTATATTTCACCGACTTTACGCAGTTAGTGAGGTTGATAGGCAGTCCGCCATAGCGGCTGCCGTAGACTAGCAAGTGCTTGGCACTTAGAGAGTCTTTCATGGTCACGACACGAAGGAAAGTCGGTCGATTATACCGGCTTTACGCAGTTAGTGAGGTTGATAGGCAATCCGCCATAGCGGCTGCCGTAGACTATCAAGTGCTTGGCACTTAGAGAGTCTTTCATGGTCACGAAACGAAGGAAAGTCGGTCGATTATACCGACTTTACGCAGTTAGTGAGGTTGATAGGCAATCCGCCATAGCGGCTGCCGTAGACTATCAAGTGCTTCAGCACTTAGAGAGTCTTTCAACGTCAATCCACAAACTCAAATTCGAAGTTACCAATACGAACGATATCGCCATCCTTAGCACCACGTTCACGAAGCGCTTCATCAACTCCCATACCACGCAATTGACGTGCAAATTTCATGATTGATTCGTCACGTTCCATGTTGGTCATAACAAAGAGTTTTTCAAGTTTCTCACCAGAAAGTACCCATGAGGCATCGTCGTCACGGCTAATTTCAAATGGACGTTCATCCTCGTTAAAGCCGTAGTAAACTTCTTCTTGTTCCATATCATCTTCGCTATAAAGCAAGAATTCGTCTGTTTCATCAAGCAATTTTGCAGTAGCTTCTAAGAGATTTTCCAAACCTTGGTGAGCCAAACTTGAAATTGGGAAAATTTGTGGCAACTCATCGAATTCATCGTAGTTAGCAGCCAATTTTTCCTTAAACTCTTTCAAGTTTTCCTCAGCCTCAGGCATGTCCATCTTATTAGCCACAATAATTTGTGGGCGTTCCATCAAGCGTAAGTTGTAAGTTTCCAACTCTTTATTGATCTGAAGATAATCCTCGTAAGGATCACGCCCTTCACTCGCTGACATATCAATCACATGAAGGATAACACGTGTACGCTCAATGTGGCGAAGGAACTGCGTTCCCAAACCAACACCCTGACTAGCCCCCTCAATCAATCCTGGAAGGTCAGCCATAGCAAAGCTCTCACCTGACTTAGTACGGACCATTCCCAAGTTAGGAACAATTGTCGTAAAATGATAGGCACCAATCTTTGGTTTGCTGCCGTTACCACACTGAGAATCGTTGATTTACCAACAGATGGGAAACCAACCAAACCAACATCAGCCAAAATCTTCAATTCCAATTGAAGTTCACGTTCTTCACCTGGTTCACCATTTTCAGCGATTTCAGGAGCAGGGTTACGAGGTGTTGCAAAACGGATATTTCCTCGACCACCACGTCCACCGTGAGCAATGACAAACTCTTGGCCATCTTCAACCAAATCAGTAATAACTTTGCCAGTCTCAGCATCACGAACTGTCGTACCTGGCGGGATGCTAACGATGAGGTCTTCAGCACCTCGACCGTGCATTCCCTTGGTCATCCCTTTTTCGCCATTCTTAGCCTTGAATTTACGGTTATAACGGAAATCCATAAGGGTACGCAGACCTTCGTCAACCTTGAAAATGACTGAGCCACCCTTACCACCGTCACCGCCCCAAGGACCGCCATTGGGTACATATTTCTCACGACGGAAAGCGACCATCCCGTCACCACCACGACCAGCTTTGACACTAATCTTGGCTGTATCTAAAAACATACTCATCTCTATATCTCTCTTTCTGACTCGTGTATCCTATATCAAGACATTCTCATATAAAAGAATTTCTGACAGACACAAAAAAACGCTTGATAGCGTCTTAAAGGACAGCTGCGACTGCTTGGAAAATCAATGCCCCAACTGTTACTAATAGCATAATCAAAACGACCAATACTGTTAGACGTTCAAAAAATGATTTCTTACGTGGTCCGTTATCTCCAAATGCCACTTGAATTTACCTCGTTTTTTCTTCTATTATTTCACAATAATAGTAACAAAAATCTGCCCATTTCGCAACTCTTAACTAGCTTAAGCCAAAGGAATTCCAAAAACAGCTAAAGCTTCCAACTCCTCCTCGGTTAAACGTCGCCAAGCACCAAGTTCTAAATCATCTGGCAGACTTAAAGGCCCCATACTCATACGTTGTAACTCTGTCACTTCCTTACCACAAGCAGCTACCATACGCTTAACCTGATGGAATTTCCCCCTCAGCAATGGTAATCTGAACCAAGCTCGTCCCAGCATCCCTATCTACGGATACAATCTCTAGTTTAGCTGGTTGGCAAGTGTGGTCTTTGAGTTCAATCCCTTTTTCAAAAGCCAGAATATCCTCCTGATCCATGATACCATCCACCTTGGCTTGATAAATCTTGTCCACATGTTTCTTTGGAGATAGCATGGCGTGAGCTAAGTCACCATTATTGGTTAATAGAAGAAGACCATGAGTGTCAATATCCAAGCGACCAACTGGAAAAACTTGCTTATGTCTTGCTGTATCATCGAGTAAATCGAGCACTGTTTTGTGACGGGCATCCTCTGTTGCTGAAATGACACCCCGAGGCTTATTTAAAAGATAGTAAACAAAGGTCTCATGTGTTAATGCTTGACCTTGAAAAGCAATCTGATCTTGCTTCTCATCAATCTGAGCCTTAGGTGACGTCTCCACTTGACCATTTACAGTCACTTGCTTCTTTTTTAGGAAGGTCTTGACCTGACTACGACTCCCGACACCACAGTCTACCAAAAACTTATCCAGACGCATCTAAACTTCCTCCTTTATTGGAATCCAAACTTCCATCTCATAATCTTCAGCCTGACGATTTCCTGGGAGATAAACCTCTACAGTGGGCTGGTCAATCATTTCAAAATGGTTCTTAGCATAGTGAAAACTCTCCCAAACAGCTGCCGTTGCAGGCCCTCTAAGTTTAAATACCGCATAAGTAGCTGGTGCTAGAGCAATCATTTCCATACTATCATCCTCACCAGCCAAGGCTGTTACATAAGTCTTGCGACTGCCATCATTGATCCGAATGCCATAGGTAGGAACAGCCAAATCATCTTGTTCTGCTAAAAAAGGTACCCAAAGGAAGTCTGTTGGCTTACCTAATTCCTCGCCTTCAAAAGCCATCCCTGAAAAACTCAAAAATCCCTTCCGAACAACCCTCACATCATAACGAACGGTTACTAAATCCAACTTTTGAATCACCTTTTTCAGTTTTGTCAGCTCAACTGGAACCTCGTTCGCTAGGACATAGGAAATCTTTTCTACAAATGCTTCTTTTTCGGCATTACCAGAGCCTATAGGAACCAAGACCCAGTCTTCTGCTGCAACACTTTGATCTTCACAAAGGTAGGTAAAGTGCTTTCCTCCTTCGTTAAAAGACACATCAGCTAAACGAAAAAGAGGTTCAGGCAAATCGACAACCACCATCTCAAGCCCGTTTGCCTTAAACAATAGCTCTTGATCCCTTAAACGAGCATTCATAGCCAAGCTATCACTATCAATTGAAAAGGTGTTATCAGTGTCCATTACAGACTGAAAGAAGGCCTGGTGTAAACCTGAAAAAGTCCAGACAGCATGCCAACGACACATCATCTCATAATCGTCAATGGTCACCAGAAGAGAGAGCTCCTGCTGGTCAGATGCATAGGAATATGCTTGAACGCCCAGTTGGTCTGGTGTCAGGTAGTCATTAACAAAGACCGCAAAGTCATCCATGGTTTGAAAATCTGACATAAACGCTCCTTTTCTATTCCTCGACCGAGCCTGTCACATACATAGTAAATGTAGCCCTTGTAAGAATTTTCTCTTCCTGATTAGTAATGACAACTTCCACCACCTTAGTCGTCTTACCATTATGCACACACAATCCTTCAATCTTGAGTTGATCAGACAAATGCCCTGCCTTGAGATAATTGATATTAGACTGAAGCGTCACCGCATAGTCACCTGTTGAAATGGCCACGAGCCCTGCGACCTGGTCACAAAGCGTAAACAGATATCCCCCATGAGCATTACCAAATAATTCAGGGACTTCTCGACTACCTTAGTTGTCACGATAACATGTCCCGTTTCAAATAGTTCTTCTTGAAAATTCTCAAATACACGGATCTCATGTAGTTTGTCTTCCATAGCAAGCCCTCCTATCGTTGCTCATTCCACACCTAGTGAAATGACACGTCTTTATCTACTAGTATAACACGAAGTTCATAAAGGATAATAAGCTTATTTGGCTAAGCTAATATCAACCTTAATATCTTCACGAAAAAGCTTCTTCACTCGACAATAATTATCCACAAAAGCCAAGAGTTCTTGTTCATTTTCCAAAATCAGATCCTTAGATAAATGAATCGCAAGTGTGAAATGCCCTTCTTCATAGTTGGAATCAACCTGAATAGCAAGCTCCTCAATTCCCTGATACTTGGCAAAATAACTCTGTAGACACATGGTTACACAAGAAGCCAAAGCAATATTCACCAGGCTCATAGGTGTTTCCCCATCTTCCGTATAGCCAAAAAGTTCCACAGGTGCTCCATACCCCTCTGAAAGTGAATGGAATCGTTTGTCACCTTTAATTGTTGTTTGATACATCATGTCACCTCAATCTATTTTTTATTATTATAACAAAGAGAGTGCTAAGGACCGAGCTGAACGATTTGAAATATCTATCAAAAAACAGAAAGCGTAAGGGTTATCAGCTCTTATTTTCCAATAGATTAGTCTTGTACAACACTGATATTACCAAGGGGTTACAGTTGAGTAAAAACGACTGGAAGCGCTTTTAAAATTTTATTTTTTCATTTAAAATGAATTTACTAAGAAAAAAGGGAGACTATTATGAAAACATTTTCTAAATTAACTTTAGCCTCTGTCTCAGTTCTTGCCTTGTTGACCTTAGTAGCATGTGGCAACTCTAAAGACAAAACTGACTCATCATCTTCAGCACCATCATCAAGCAAGGTGACCAAAGAATCTTCTTCAACTGATTCAAGTGCTTCAGTAAAAGTCAACAAAGATGGATCATCTGAAGTCAGCGACGGAAACGCTAACTCAGCAAAAACAAACGGCAATAACACTGTAGAAGCTAACGATAGCGAAGGTAACAGCGCAACAGTTGGTCAAGATGGTTCAGTCGATGTTAATAGCCAAGACGGTACAAACGTCAAAGTCGGATCAGACGGAACTGTCTCAATTGGTAACTAAATAAGATAAAAAAGGCTAGCTATTCTGCTAGTCTATTTTTTTAGATTTAGATTGATGTAAACGCTTCCTGAACGTGCTATAATAGGCGTGGAAATCCAAATTCAGGAGGTGAGACAATGAAAAATAAAATCATCTTAGGATGTTTGGCTGCAGCGACTTGTGAGATTCTCTTTGGGCTCAGTTTTATCTTTACCAAATCTATTACAGCACAGGTCAGTGACCTGGCTTTAATCTCTTGGCGTTTTGTCACAGCCTTCCTTTTTATTAACCTCTATTTTCTCATCAGTCGACGTCGAATAACAATTAACGGTAGAAATCTTAAACCTCTGACACGTATTGCCCTTCTCAATCCGATTATCTATTTTATCTGTGAAACGATTGGCATTCGTATGACGACGGCTTCTGAAAGTGGAGCCTTTCTCGCCTGCATCCCAGTCGTTGCCCTTATCATGTCTAGCCTTATTTTAAAAGAATGGCCCAGCCGTTGGCAGGTGGTCGGTGTCATCACAACCCTCGTCGGTATCATCATGGCTGTCTTTGCTGCTGGCGGTTCTACCCACTTCTCCCTGGTGGGCTACTTGATTCTAGGTCTAGCAGTTGTCTCCTACGCCCTGTATTGCGTTGATGTTGAAAGGGCTAGTCAATTCAGTAGCCTTGAGATTACTTATTTTATGCTTGCCAGTGGTTGCCTGACATTCGGACTCTTTGCACTCAGCCAAGGCTTTCTAGCAGGCGATTTGAAAGAGCTCTTGCTACTCCCTGTGATCAATCCAAAATTCACTATCACCATCCTTTATCAAGGCTTGGGATGCAGTGTTCTGGGCTATCTTCTATCAAATTTTGCCATCGCAAATATCGGGGTTAACCGAACAGCATCCTTTATTGGGATTTCGACAATTATCTCAATTCTAGCGGCTGTCGTCGTCTTAGGAGAACCCTTCTCGTATTTACAAATTTTTGCAGGAATTTTAGTCGTCTTGGGCGTCTATGTGGCCAATAAAACCTAAAACTCTCGGGAATTAATCTTCCGAGAGTTTTTAGTCTTAATCAAGCTCTGTTTGGATTAACACGACGAGTTCTTCCTCATTAGGAATGCTGCTTACCGCAGTCGGCTCAGGTAAAGCCTTATCTCCATACCCCTTAATAATATGTGATAAGAACACAGACGCTTTTGTCATGGCAAGAGGCAAAGAATCTGCCCTTATGCTACGACCAAAATCAGGAAAACTAATTTGATAACCTTCCTCAATCGTGTGAAAAATCGCTGGATATTCGTATAACATGTCTCTTCCCCCATTTCAATACTATACTCCTCTATGATAAGATGAGTTTTAAGAGAAGTCAACCAAAATCATTACAATGGGGGAGTGAAACCATTCGAAACAATACAGCTCTAAAGCGGTTTCAAGACATAGGACTTGTTAAGTGCAGTTTTGGAACCATTCGAAACAACACAGCTCTAAAACACAACACCAAGTGTTGATACGGTGAATAGTGTTTTGGAACCATTCGAAACAACACAGCTCTAAAACATATTTACGGTATTTGTTAAGTTTTCAAATGTTTTGGAACCATTCGAAACAACACAGCTCTAAAACGTGTTTGGCAAGGTTGCACGATAAACTGGTGTTTTGGAACCATTCGAAACAACACAGCTCTAAAACTATTGGGGTGTATATCCTAGTATGGAACACGTTTTGGAACCATTCGAAACAACACAGCTCTAAAACTAGAATGATTTTATATCCTCAACTTTAGCCGTTTTGGAACCATTCGAAACAACACAGCTCTAAAACTCTTGGCTTTATACTTGGCAGACTCTTTAAGTTTTGGAACCATTCGAAACAACACAGCTCTAAAACAAGGGTGTATAGGCAACCATCACCAGCGAGGTTTTGGAACCATTCGAAACAACACAGCTCTAAAACTTAACAGCTTCTTCATCAAGAGTGCTGCCAGTTTTGGAACCATTCGAAACAACACAGCTCTAAAACACAAGACGGATGAAGCTAAAATTCAGCTTAGTTTTGGAACCATTCGAAACAACACAGCTCTAAAACTTAACAGCTTCTTCATCAAGAGTGCTGCCAGTTTTGGAACCATTCGAAACAACACAGCTCTAAAACGTAGCACTTAAGACAAATGAAATGCACGTTGTTTTGGAACCATTCGAAACAACACAGCTCTAAAACCTCGTAGACTGTCTTTTTTCTACCAGATTTCGTAATCGCGCTATTCATCTCAGCATGACTTCAGCTTCAAAATGATCCCGTTTTTATGTTTATTATACCTTAAAAAGCTATATATATCAACGTTTTAGACAAAATGTCACTGTCACCATATTGGAGTATTTCTTAGGAATCTTATGGTAACCAATTTAACTCCTCCTCTATCAAAACCTTATAATCTACTCTCTAACAAAATGATTCTTCTACTCAACTTTATACAGAAACACTAAACACTAAAAAATAGTCTTGAAATAACTCAAGACTATCTATACTCATTACCAAATTACTAGTTATTATAGGGCATCAAAATGTAATCTTTATCTAAAACAAATTGTTGAAACCTCCCAATCCGTCTAGGTTCCAAAAATAATACATCAGCTTGTAATAACTTTGTATATTCCAAGATTTGATAAATTTCATCATTAGAAAAATATGACAAGCTATTGACGAATACTAAAATTCTCTTTTTAGCCAAATATTTGAAAATCTGTAGAATCTCAAATATTTTTTCAAAAACCGTACAAGACTTAGTTTCGATTCTGATACCTAACGCTTTTATTAGTTCTAAAAGTGTAATCTCATCATACTCTATATCTAGTTCATTTTCTAAACACTCTGCCAATATAATATCAGTAATCAATGATACCAGAGAATCTATTTCCGATCTAACTTCTGGTTTGTCATTCAACTGGCTTACTATATCTATGTGAAGCAACTTTAATATCTGAGAAGTATTAATATCGTAACCTAAAATATCTGTTATTAAAAGTAAGTCAGAGGACTTTAAACTCCTTATTTTACTATCAAATATTGTTAAATTCGATTGTTCATCATACTGATAGAATTCCTTGACTAATTGAGCAAACACACTCACATCCTCAATTACGAGAACTGTTCCCTGGTTAATCTCCAAAGGCTCATCTAAAAGCGAAAAATTAATCTTCATCACAATAATTTTCTCCTAAAAATACTAATCTTTCGTCTGAATTGGCAATACTTGTGTTTTTATCTCCGTACAAATAAATCATACGGGCAAATTGCTTTTCAGTAACTGTTAGTATTGTTATATTTCCTTTTTTAGGATTATTAGCCTTAAGTCGTCCAATCATTGCTGTATTTGCAGTATTATTTAACAAAAGTTTACTATAAACCGAATACTGGTGCATAATAAAACCTTCACTTAAAAGAAACTTCCTAAACTTACGATACGCTTTCCTCTCTTCAGCAGTATCTGTTGGCATATCAAACATTAATATCATTCGCATATATCTATAACTCATATTCTAAATTCAGGAATTTCCTCACCTAACTGATTTAACGCTTTTATAACTTTTTTTGTATAATCACTAACAATGTTTGATAAATACATCTCTTTTCCATTATAGTGATAGGTTTCTGAAAAGATCGAAAAGAGTTCTTTTTTGATTTTGACGAAATTATTATGTCGATTTTGATAAACAATTCTATCTATAATTGGTCTAAATGGCTCCATAATATCACTAGCAAGGTTAAATTGATTAAACTGATTAGCATGCTTTAAACCAATTTGTGTCATACAACCACAGACGACAACCTCACGTGCAAACATACTCAATAATAAAGTATAACCATAATCTAGCGCTGCATTGATATCATTATCACTTTCCCTAGTAAAGTCATTACCGAAAAGTGTATTAAAATAAATTCTGGCAGAGTGACCCTCACGATTACTAGGATCAAACTGTTCTAAACCATGATATAACTCCATAATTGATTGAGATTTCTCAAAGAAAGAACATTCTCCCAAATAGTAGGACTGATTTAATATCTTCTGTGCAATAATAGCGGTCCATACTTCACATTTAATATCTTCTTTCCACGCAATTTGTCTAGCTATTTGCAGACTAGAATCATGACGTGCATAATACGATGTAAGAAAAGCTGTCGGCAATCGTTTATCATCACAGAAAATAACAAGAATATTTTCATCAACTAATCTCTTCACTAACATTGTAGTAAGTACAATATCAGTGGTTTCCAATAAAAGTATATCAATCTCAGAAAGATGAATCATCTCAGTTTTATATGAGTTTCTAAAAATAAGGTGATTATTCTTATATGACAGTTTAGAATGTGTGTTTACGACTACTGTTCTCCAACCCGCCATTAATCCTCTCCTAGTTTGCCAAGGTCTATTCGTGTTTCATAGAGGCCTGTAACAGATTGGTGAATAAGTGTGGCATCTTTTAATAGGGATGATGGGGTATAGTCTCTATACCTTGGAATTTTAACACCTAAAAATTCAAAATCAGCAGCACCTCCGCGAGAGGTTAATTCAAATAGTCCCTTTCTTTCACTTCCGGTAGGTCCTATAAAACTACTACAGAGTTCATCTATACTATGATTTTGCCATGATTGAAAGGCAGATTTTAAGAGTTCACCATTCTTTTTAGCTCCAACATAATTCTCATTAAACTCAAGAATATAGTAAAACAATTCTTCAAACTCTTTTTTATGATTTTCAACATATTTTCTATGATTCTCATTAAATGTGCTACTTATTCTTTTAGCATGATAAAGTAATTTCACAAACTTCTGTGGAATAAAAATCTGATTTCCTTTGTGAATCTCTCCCCTCTTATTATTCGTTGATAAAATACTAGCCAACATTCGACGGGAACCATCCGAGAGTTCAAATAAACTATATTTAGGAAGCTCAATAAATAACTCAATATCTTTATAACCTTTTTCAAGTAAAAAATTAAGTTTGTCTTTTCTATACTTAATCCTATCTAAAATAGAAATACCTTGAAATTCAAGTATATTTGTTATTTTTTTCTTAGCACCTTTTTCAATTGTCCCTTTAACAAGAACAGCAAATGAATTAGAAATACCAGCATACCCCCCATACTTTTTAGGGTCAAGATACTCTTTAGCACCTACTAAATTTTCTTTACTATTTGGTTTTGGTTTCGAGGAAAGATTTGCATTAAACAATCCCTTTGGTTTTCCTCTATCCAATCCGTGATTTTGTTCCTCAACTTTTTTGACAATATTAACCTGTGAATATGAAAGAACTTTTCTAACAGTATTTAGGTCTGCCACTTTATTCCAAACGGATTCGCCGGTCTCCTCATTTACCTCAATAAGTGGTCTTTCAATAACTGTACCATCAGCTAAAGAAATAGATTTTTTAAAGATATTCATGATATTTGAATAGAAATATACCTTTTCTGTAGCTGACTTTCTTTCTCTAAAACTATTGTATTTTGGATAGTCACCGTACACAAATTCTGGCTCTAGTTTAGGGTATTTCTTAAGTAAAGCACTTGCTACAACGGCATTCAAGTAGGCATCATGAGCATGATGAAAATCGTTGATTTCACGGACTTTATAAAGTTCAAAATCCTTACGAAACTGAGAAACTAAGCTAGATTTCAAGGTAATGATTTTTACTGTTCGTATCGTTTTATTATCTTCATCTTTTTTATTATTAAATCTCTCATCAAGTAAACGAGCTACATGTTTTGTTATTTGACGTGTTTCAACCAACTGGCGTTGAATAAACCCAGCTTTCTCCTCTTGTGACAAACCTCCTCGCTCAGCTTTTGTCAGATTATCAAATTTTCGTTGAGAAATTAATTTTGATTTCAATAATTGATACCAAAGTGTCTTTCTTTGTTTAACAACCTCTAAACTTGGAACATCATCTGATTTACCACGGTTGCTAGCAGATGAAACAAGTACTTTATTGTCAATAGAATTATCTTTCAAAAAAGCCTGAGGAATAATATGATCAATATCATAATTACTCAATCTATCAATATCTAATTCTTCTCCGGTATACATATCTTTTCCGTTTTGAAGATAATACAAATAAAGTCGATCATTTTGAAGTGCGTTATTGTCTATTTTAGAAAGTCTTGTAGGAACATTTTCCTTAAGTATCTTACTACCTAAGCCTTTGAGAGATTCTTCTAAACGTTTCAAGCGTTGTTGGGAATTAGACTTACCTTGATTGGTATATTGATTTTCACGAGCCATCTCAACAACAATTGACTCAGGTCTTCTTCCCATAACTTTAACTAATTCATCTACAATTTTTATGCTTTGTAAAATACCTTTTTTTATCGCAGGACTTCCTGGCAAAGACTTAACAACTTGTTTAATATTATCTTTGTCACCAATAATTTGTGCTTTCTTTATCTTCTTTTTAAAAGAAAGAGCATCATCGTGAATAAGTTGCATGAAATTACGGTTAGAAACACCATCATCAATTAAGTAATCAAGAATAGTATTACCAGATTTTTCATCACGAATACCATTAATAAGCTTAGCAGATAACTTACCCCAGCCAGTGTAATGTCTACGAGATAACTTTTTCAAAACAGATTTATCGAATATATTCTCAAATTTTGAAAGACGTTGTTTTATCATCTCTCTATCTTCAAAAATTGTCAAAGTATGGATAATTTCTTCGATAATCATTTCATTTGAACTATCATCCAAAAACTCTTTATCATTAATAATATTTAAAAGATCGTGATAAGTAGATAAACTAGAATTAAACTGTTTCTCTATGCCTTTTAGTTCAATTCCATCATATCCATCAATTGCATGTAAATATTCAATAATATCCTTATCAGTAACTTTCCTTTTACCTTTAAAATAAAGTCGAACAATATCTTTCTTCTGCTTACTATCTAAAAATTGATAATCTCTCATACCTTCGGCGATAAATCTAACTTTTGTTAATTCATTATATACTGTAAAAGTTTCGTATAAAAGACTATGCTTTGGAAGTACCTTCTCTTCTGGCAAATACAAATCAAAACTAGTCATTCGATTAATGAAAGCCTCTGCCGAAGATTCTTTGTCAATAACGTCCTCAAAATTCCAAGGTGTAATTTTTTCATTTCGTTTTCTTATTGACCAAGCGAAGTCACTATTCCCTCTCGCAAGTGGACCTACATAATAAGGAATTCGGAAGGTTAAAATCTTCTCGATTCTATCTTTATTTTTAGCCAAGAAAAGATAAAATTTAGCTTGCTTATTAAGAATTGCTCTCATTTCTTGAAGATGAATCTGATATGGTATCGAACCATTATCAAATGTACGTTGCTTTCTTAAAAAGTCTTCTCGATCAATTTTTTCAAGAAAATAGTCCGCACCTTCAAGACCAGCCAATAGTTTTTTTAGATAAACATAGAAATCTTCCTGACTTGTTTTTCCATCAATATAACCAGCATAACCGTTTTTGGTGTCGTCTTTAAATACTTCATTATATGTTTCTAGTGAAATATTTCTTATGTATGCCTTTAGTAACGCTAAATCTTCTTCGTGTTCCTTATATCGCATTATCATGGCAGAAGAAAGAGGTGCTTCTGTCTCGTTATCAGTTACAGTCAGAATACCTGATAAAAGAATAGCGTCATAAAGTTTTTTGGCTTTGAGAAAGACATCACTGTAATCATCTCCAATGTGACCTAACAAAGTCTCTAAATCTTCGTCATAGCTTTCTTTAGAAAACTGTAAGGAAGTTTTTTCGTCTAAATTAAAATATTTCCTAAAGTCAGCTTGATTTCCTACAATCAACTTTAGAAACTCTGAAAAAATACCCGAATTCTTCTCCCCAGGAAAGAGTTTTAAAATACGATCTTTCTTTGCTGATTTACTAATCTTATCTTTAACAATTTCCTCAAGTTGTTTACTATTCTCAAGTGATAAATCCGATTCAAAAATTGTATTATAAGTGTCCAAAAAGTCTTGAAAGTTCTTCTGAATATCATTATTTTTTGAATTAAAGTCTCCTTCAATTAAGAAGTGACCTCTATATTTAATCATATGAGCCAATGCAAGATAAACTAGACGCAAATCTGCTTTTTTAGTACTATCTGCTAAATATTTCCTTAAATGATAGATAGTTGGAAATTCATCATGATAGGCTTTTTCTTCTACTAAGTTTCCAAATATCGGATACTTACTATCACGTTTATCATCAGGAACTAAAAATGAATCGTCAAGTCTTTGAAAGAAAGCATCATCTAATGTAGCCATCTCTGTGCTAAAAATTTCCTGCAAATAAAGGATACGATTACGGCGTCTAGTATAACGTCTTCTTGCAGTACGCTTCAATCTTCTTCCCTCTGCTGTGATTCCAGAGTCAAAGAGTAATGCACCTAACAGGTTCTTTTTGATATACTTTTTACTCGTATTTCCTAAGACTTTCATTTTTTTAGATGGAACCTTGTAATCATCAGTTATTACAGCCCATCCTACACTATTCGTCCCAATATCAAGTCCAATTGAGTATGGCTTAGTCATGCTATTTCTCCTTATTTGAAAAATCTAAATTTATAGAAAACATTATACACTTATTAAAGAACATTTCAATACCTGATAAAACTTCTGATTTAATAATATAGAATTAAAACCTCATGATTAAGAATACATTTTTTAACTCCCTAATTCGGTAGTAAGTTGACATATTAGTTACAAAGCTATATAATAAAAGTGGTATTGAAACCATTCGAAACAACACAGCGAGTTAAAATAAGGCTTAGTCCGTATACAACTTGAAAAAAGTGGCACCGATTCGGTGCTTTTTTGCTGCCCAAAAAGTCCCTTGGAATTATCCAAAGGACTCTTTTTATAGCTACTATCTCTTAACCTCATCCAAAATCTCAATCACCTTATATAAATCTGGTTCTGTGATTTGATAAGGCGCTTGTTCACGGACAATTGGTTTAGCACAAAAGGCGATGCCGATGCCAGCTGTCTTAATCATAGGCAAATCATTGGCTCCATCACCCATAGCAATGGTTTGCGAGAGTTCGAGACCATTTTCTGCTGCCCAATCTTTGAGTTTGGCTACCTTGATATCTTTGGTGACAATGTCACCATAGACCTTACCAGTTAAGACACCGTCAACCACCTCTAGGTGATTAGCCTTAACATAATCGATTCCTACTTCAACTGCTAGTCTATCCACAGTCTCATGGAAACCTCCAGAAACCAAGCCTACCTTAAAGCCACGGGCGTGGAGTTCATCTACAAGTTCCTTGGCTCCCTTGTTGAAATGAATACGGGCGTAGACCTTGTCAAATATACTCTCTGGCAATCCCTTGAGGGTCGCCACACGCTCATTCAAGGCCTGTCTAAAATCCAATTCTCCACGCATGGCACGCTCTGTGATTTCAGCAACCTTTTGACCAACGCCTGCTTCTTCTCCCAATAAATCAATAACTTCTTCTTGGACTAGCGTAGAATCTACGTCCATAACTAATAAACCTTTAACTTCTGACATAATTACCTCGATTCTTCGATGTCTATATAAGCCTTTACTAGATTTAATTCAAATATGAAATGAAACGAACCTTACAAAAAATTCTGGACCATAGTCCAGAATCTTTCTCTTACATACGAATTTGTTCTCGTGTCTTCTCGTAAGATGATACAAAACGATCTGTCACACCTGGTTCAACTGTTTCCAAGGCATAAGAGATTTCTTCCAAAGATGCATCATAATCATGATCAACCTCAAACAATTTAAGTGCATGCTCAAAGCTACTTTGAACAGCAGGTTCGAACGAACGGTAGCGGTTTGAGTATTGCAAGAGTTGCTCAGTCAAGGTTGCATTTTGAACAACCAAGTAAGCAGTCTCTTCCAAATGATCAATGGCGTTTTTAGATGTTTCTGTCAAACGCATTACCGCATCAATATTAATACGACCACGGCTGAGTTCGTCCATAAGGGCCTCAATTTGAGCACTAGTTGAGAAGAATACACTCAAGAAGGATTGAGGAATACCTGGTAGGTTACGTTTTTCCATGTAACGCTTGATAACATGCAATTTATTAACATAAACATCAAGCTCTTCACGTGCTTTAGCTTCGTTTCTCAATAGCCAGAAGATTTTCAAAGACCTCAACCTGACCGTTTTCAACAGCTGACAAGGTATTAAGACTCTTTTCAAAGATTTTCTCAAGTTCTGAGAATGGTTTTACCTGAGTTTCAAAATTTTCAAGAGTTGGAAGAACAGCCGTCTCCACACCTGAAATATCAGATGCAAAGCTACGAACATCTGCCGCATATGTTTCATCGAAGATGTAAGTCAACATGAGACGCTCAAGCTCTTCTTGAAGTTTCTTGTTGTTTTCTTTAGCATGCTTGAGATAATCTGGCAAAATTTTCTTTTGACGCATAACAACCTTATATGAGGCAATTTCACGTTCAAAAATGCTATACAAGTTATCAATTTTTTCTTGAATCTCAGCGTTTTCTTCTTCCGCACGGTCTAAATCAAGAGAAACCAACTCACTTGAGTTTGAACGGATAGCTTCACGAATTTCTTGGAAGCGACGTTCGATATTTTTCTCAGGGAAGTGATAATTTTGCTCAATCAACTTGCGATAGCCAGATTCCAAATCATCCAACTGATCTGGGAAATCATCTTCCAACTTAGCTACAATAGCAGGAATCTTCTCTGAAATTTGACCCAAAGCAATGGTGTGCTCCTCTGCACGATCCAAAATGGTTGATGCCTCAACAGGGTCACCTGATGAGTTAAGAGTCACGAATTCAGCAAACTCTGCTTCAATGTTTTTAAGCTGTTTATTGATTTCACTCATAGTAGAGCCAAAATTATCAGAGTTTTCCTCGATAGAATTTTGCAACTCTTCGTACAAGTCAAGTGCGTGTTTAACGCGAGCACTGTTCTTTTCTTCTTGTTCTTTCAAGGTTGAGAGCGCCTCACGGATAGACTTAATGTCTTCTTCCACAAGATCTAACTGACTCTCAATATTATTGATTTCACCACTAGCCTTGAAGAAATGGAAGGTATCGTTCATATTTTCAGCTTCAAAAATATGATTTTCAATATCTGCGAATGAATTTGTCGAGATATCAATCCATTTCTGATTCCATTCACGGAATGTTGTTTGACTTTGTCCAATCAAGTGAAGCTTTTTAACTTCTTCAATTTCTTCGTTAATTGGCAAGTCAAACAATTTTTGCTTGCGTTCTTCAAGCTGTGCAATCCGCGAATCATTTCGTTTTCTAATAAGAATACCGACTAAGTAAGCGATAATTACGAGTATAACTACCACTACAATCAGTAAAACAATTCCGCTAGACATAGTTTCTCCTTAATCGTCTATTATGTTCATAAATGTAGAATAACATTACGATTATATCATAGTTATCCTAGCATTGCACCCTTTTCTAAAAGAATATTAGATATCTAGAGTACTGTAAACGGCATTTTCTTCGATAAATTCGCGGCGAGGTTCAACCTTGTCTCCCATCAGCATATCGAAAATCTTATCTGCTTCTGCAGCGTCATCCACAGAAACACGTGCCATCAAACGATTTTCAGGGTCCATGGTTGTTTCCCAAAGTTGGTGGTCATCCATTTCACCCAAACCTTTATAACGTTGAACTGTAGGTTTTGAACGTCCCACACTGTAGTTTTCAAGAGCAGCACGCAATTTGTCTTCTTGATTGGCACCAGGTTGGATGTATTCTTTAATCTCAGAACCAACCTTAACCCCATAAATTGGTGGTTGAGCAATGTAGACATAGCCTGCTTCCAAGACTGGACGCATAAAGCGGTAAATCAAAGTCAGAAGCAAAGTACGGATGTGAGCCCCATCGACATCGGCATCGGTCATGATTACCAACTTGTGGTAACGAGCCTTGCTGACATCAAATTCAGCTCCAAAACCTGTTCCCATAGCTGTGAAGAGAGAACGAATTTCTTCATTGGCTAGAATCTTATCCATGCTAGCCTTTCAACGTTCAAAATCTTACCTCGAATTGGCAGAATAGCTTGGAATTCACGGTTACGACCTGATTTAGCAGATCCACCGGCTGAGTCCCCTTCGACAATGAAAAGTTCATTCATTTCAGCATTATTCGATGAACAGTCTGCCAACTTCCCTGGAAGGTTAGAAATTTCAAGACCTGACTTCTTACGTGTCACTTCACGGGCACGCTTAGCGGCGATACGAGCCTTAGAAGCCAAAATCCCTTTTTCAACAATCTTCTTAGCGATTGCAGGATTTTCCAAGAGGAAGCGACTCAAAGCTTCACTGAAGAGACGATTGGTAATCTTAACCACTTCAGAGTTTCCAAGCTTGGTCTTAGTTTGACCTTCAAACTGTGGATTTGGATGCTTGACAGAGATGATAGCAGTCAACCCTTCACGAACATCATCCCCAGTCAAATTATCATCTTTTTCTTTGAGAATCTTATTCTGACGTGCATAGTCATTAATGACACGCGTTAAGGCTGTACGGAAACCTTGTTCGTGAGTACCACCTTCATGGGTGTGAATGTTGTTAGCAAAACTCATCACCGTTTCATGATAGCCAGTCGTGTATTGCATAGCAACTTCAACCGAAATACCATCCATCTCACCATCAGTGTAGATAGGTTCATCAAAGATAACATCTTTGTTTTCATTGATGTATTTCACATAAGATGTGATACCACCTTCGTAGTGATAATGTTTCTCTTGTTCGAGACCCTCACGCTTATCTGTGATAGAGATACGGAGCCCCTTGTTCAAAAAGGCTAGCTCTTGGATACGTTTAGCCAATTTTCCAAAATCAAACTCGGTTGTCTCTTGGAAAATCTCTGGGTCTGGCGTAAAGTGAACAGTCGTACCATGTTTCTCTGTTTCACCAATTACTGCTAGATCTGCCACCACGACCCCACGTTTATACTCTTGGAAGTGGATATGGCCATTTTTATAAACCTTAACATCAAGTTGTGTTGAGAGGGCATTAACGACCGAAGAACCAACCCCGTGCAATCCACCAGAGACCTTATAACCGCCTCCGCCAAATTTACCACCAGCGTGAAGTACCGTAAAGACAGTTTCAACTGCAGGACGGCCTGTTTTTCTTGGATATCGACTGGAATACCACGACCATCATCGACAACCGTGATAGAATTGTCCGGCTCAATAAAGACCTGAATATGAGTGGCGAAACCAGCCAAGGCCTCATCGATTGAGTTATCGACAATCTCCCATACCAAATGATGCAACCCTTCTTTTGAGGTTGATCCAATATACATACCTGGGCGCATACGTACCGCTTCAAGCCCCTCTAGGACTTGAATCTGGCTGGCATCATATTCTTGCGCTTTTTCTTCAAGATTTTTTAATTCATCAGTCATTTATGTCACAATCTCCAATAATGATTTGTGGCCATCAACAAGCAAGGTATCCAGACCCGCTGCTCGACCAGCCTCTATATCTATCTGGCGGTCACCTATGACCAAGCCATGTTTAATATCGTATTTGTTAATTAAATAAAGAAAACTATCTGGACTAGGCTTTCTAGCAAAACCATTTTCAGAAGTTACAACCTCCGTAAAATAAGGGGCAATCTCTGCCTTATCAAGGATGTCTAGCACCAAGTGATTACGGTGGCTAACCAAGAAATTACGCCCACCTTCTTCCACTATCTTAGCGAGGATAGCCTTAGCCCCCTCAAAAAGTACAGGCTCTTGCAAATGCTTAGCTTCCTCCTGTTTGTATAGGGTCCGAAAATCGGCTATATCGGGAGCAAATTTCGCGATAGCTGTGCTGGTTGATACCTTAAGGGCATCATAAATTTCTTGGTGCTCTGCCGTCCGACCAAATTGCTCTAAAGTTGCTAGAAAGGCTTGGGTTGATACCTGGTAATTATCCAACAAGGTACCACCCAAATCCCAGATATAATCTCCATAATTCATAACCTTAATTATACCATAAAAGGTCAGATTTTGCTTGTTTTTCACAGCTAAAAAGGCTTGGATAAGCTATCCAAACCTTAATTTTTTATTTCAGAATCAAACTTGCCACAATAGGACTAATAAAGACATATAATATCCCTGTTACAGCGATCGAAAGACCACCCATGGCACCTGCAACTTGACCATATCTGAAGGCAGTTCCTGTACCAACAGCGTGTCCGGTCCCTCCGAGTGAAAGTCCGATAGCAACTGGATCTTTAATGCCAATCATTTTTAAGAAGACAGGACCCAAGACAGAGGTTAAGATACCCGTAATAACAACGACGACCAAGGTTACTGTCGTAATCCCCTGCATTTTTTCCGAAATCCCTACAGCCATGGCAGTTGTTACAGACTTAGGAAAGAGAGAAATGGCTAAGAAATAATCCATCCCAAAAAGCTTAGCAATCAAGGCTGTATAGCTTGTATTTAGGACACAAGCAACAGTTGAACCAATGAGAATACTCTTATAGTGATGGCGCATAAGGTGTAGATTCTTGTAGAAAGGAACTGCTAGAGCGACCGTTGAAGGAATAATCAAACTATTAAGATAAGACCCACCTACATAGTAATCCTTGTAGGAAATCCCTGTATAGTGCAAAATGACGATAATCAAAGCAGTCGATACAAGAAGAGGCGTTGTCAAAGGGTTAGGGAAGCGACGATAGATCAAAGCCCTATTGTGTAAGCTAGTACAGAAAGGGTCAGCCCAAACAAGGGTGTGTTAAAAAAATTAGCCACGTTTAACCTCCTCGTAATCACCTTCAAAATGTTTTTTGATGAAACCGACAACTACTGCAATCACCACAATATTAAGAACCAGAGCTCCCATAATAATCAAAATAATAGGAACAATATTCGCTGAAATAGCATTCCATCGTTCCATAATACCCACACCTGCTGGCAAAAAGAGGATAGTCATATTGGCAATTAAAAACTCTGCAACAGCATGAATGTGGCGTAGACGAATCCACTTAAGCTGAAGAGCAATAAGAAGCAAGAATAGGCCAATAATGCTTCCAGGAATAGGTAATTTGAAGAATGTTGAAATAGCTTCACCAATAACGGCAAACAAACAAATCAACATGAATTGAACGTAGTATTTCACGACTTGCCTCCTAGGTTTAATCACCTATTAGTCTACTCCTTTTTTTTTGAATTTCAAGAGTTTTCAGTAAATTCTTTTGAAAAATTGAGAGGCATAAATCAGCCTCTTTGAATATAAAAAAATCCAACCCTAAGGCTGGACTTTATCACAGATGCCACCACCGAGAATTGAACTCGGAACGGAGCATTACCATTGCTCTATTATACCATTTAACTATAGCGGCAACTGTTTTAATCTTACCATACTTCTATTTACTGTGGCAAGATTTTTGCTTATTTTTTATAAATTTAAGTCTTGGTAAGGCGTACGGTAACCAACCTGTAAAACCTTACCATCTTTAATCAAGATAGGACGTTTAATCAACATACCATCTGAAGCCAAGAGTTCAACAGCTTCATCAAGAGATAGTGTCGGTAGCTTATCCTTTAAACCTAGAGAGCGGTAGGATTGACCACTCGTATTGAAGAATTTCTTAAGTTCTAAATCTGACCCTTCCAAAAGCTCTTTTAAAAATTGAGCTGAAGGTGGATTTTCCTTAATATTAATAGATTCAACATCTAAACCTAATTGATTGAGTTCTGCCTTTGCCTTACGGCAAGTGCTACATTTTGGATATTCATAAAAAGTGTACATGTTTTTCTCCTTTTTTCTAGCATAAGCTATCTCTCTGGGACTGTCAAACCTGATGTCTTCTAAATGCAGTAGAAAACACTTAGCTTCTTCTCCTGCTGCATAATTACCTATCTGACCACTACTAGGCAAGACACGATGACAAGGGACCAGAATCAACCAAGGATTTTTACCAACAGCAGTTCCCACAGCCTGTGCGGATTTGCAGGAGATTTGCTGGCTAATCTGTCCATAGCTAATGGTCCGTCCATAAGGTATCTCCCCTAAAACTGACCAGACTTTTTGTTGAAAATCTGTCCCTCTATCAGCTAGAGGTAGGATATCTGGACTTGGATTATCCCCCTTAAAATAAGCCTCTAACCAATTCTTGGTCATTTTCAAGATAGGATTTGAGGTGTCTACTAACTCCTCTTCCTTGATACCTGCCTGAAAATGTTTTTGCCCCTCCAACCAAATACCATAAAGTGCTTGGTCACTAGCCACCAAGCACAAGCGTCCAATAGGAGATAAATAATACTGACGATAAAGCATGTCTTTATTATAACAAAAAAGACAGGAATCTCTTGTTCCTGTCAATTAACTCTTATTATTTACCTTTAATCAAACGCACACGAACGATATTGTCACTAGCTTCAAACTTAGCAACCAATTCATCAATCTTAGATTTGTCTGTTTCATCAAGGTCAAGAAGTGTATAGGCATAGTCGCCCTTAGAACGGTTGATGATATTATCGATATTGATATTAAAATCAGAAACCGCAGTAGAGATACGAGCCACAATATTAGGCACGTTTTTATTAATCAAGGTGATACGGTATGGGGCACTCAAGGCCTGTTGCACACGTGGGAAGTTAACAGAGTTAACAATTTCACCTGTTTCCATGAAACGACGAATGGTTTGACCAGCCATAATCGCACAGTTAAGTTCTGCTTCACCTGTTGATCCACCAACGTGTGGGAAGACAGTCACATTAGGTTTGTTAAGGAGGTCTTCTGTACCAAAGTCGGTGATATAGCGTTTAACCACACCTGTTTCCAAAGCATCAAAGAGGGCATCATTATCTACCAACTCTGCACGGGCAAAGTTAATGATAGTTGTCCCTTTTTGCATAAGGTTAAAGCATCCGCATTGAAAGTACCTTTTGTATCTGGTGTCAATGGAACGTGAACGGTGATATAATCACAGTTTTCAAAAATCTCTTTAAGATCAGAAACACGTCTTACATGGTGAGAAATATTCCAGGCAGCTTCAATAGAAACATATGGGTCGTAACCATAGACCTTCATTCCCAAACGGTAAGCATCATTGGCAATACGTGCACCAATAGCACCGAGCCCGATAACACCCAATGTCTTACCAGCAATCTCGCTACCTGCAAACTGTTTCTTACCTGCTTCAATTTGTTTAGGAACATCATCACCACTAAGTGTGTTAACCCAAGCATTGGCCGCAATATAGTCACGTGCTGAGAGTAAGATAGAGGCCAAAACAGCTTCCTTAACAGCGTTAGCATTGGCACCTGGAGTATTGAAGACAACAATCCCTTTTTCAGTTGCTTCGTCAACTGGGATATTGTTAGTACCTGCACCAGCACGCGCAATAGCTTTCAAGTTGTCAGGGAAGACAGCGTCATGGAGATTTTGACTACGAATGATATAGGCATCCGGATTTTCCGCTAAATCACCATCAATTTGGAAATGATTTCCAAGTTCCTTCAAACCAATCTGGTTAATATTGTTATACGTTTTTACACTAAATACCATAATTTTATTCCTCTTGAGTCAATGCTCTTGTAGGTCTTCCTCGAGTTTTGTGATAACAAGGCCTCTCTCGCCTAGATTGTTGTTTCTCATACGCTAATGAGCTACACTGGCCGTAATTGGAGACATGGCATCGTCTGCAAAATAAGCTGCATGACTAAAGATACATTACTCATGACGTATACAAAGTAACTTAACATTCTATGAGGCGATGCGGTGTCAATGCCCTCGTGCGTTTTGTACGTTAACAGTTCACAATCACTTTCAGAAAAACGCGATTTAAAGACGCATTTACATTTGTGGTGCTCCATGTACACATCGTCATAGATGTTTCCTCAGCAGGACCTGCTACATTACCAAAACCAGTGCTTGAAAAAGCCCAAGCTGAATTGCTTAACTATCAAGATTCCGGTATGTCCGTGCTAGAAATGTCCCACCGTTCTCCAGAATTTGACAAAATCGTTAAAGATGCGGAAGCGACACTTCGTGAGCTTATGGCCATTCCTGATAACTATAAGGTTATTTTCTTGCAAGGTGGCGCTTCAACACAATTTACAATGGTCCCACTTAACCTCGCTCAAGGTAAGAAAGCTTACTACCTTGTAGGTGGTTCATGGGGTTAAAAAGCTTATACAGAAGCTGTTAAACTTTCAAAAACTATTCCTTTTGAACCAATTCTTTTGGCCTCTTCAGAAGAAACTGTTTACGATCACATCCCAAGCTTTGACCCAGCAACAATTGATCCAGAAGCTGCTTATGTTCACTTGACAACGAACAATACCATTGAAGGAACATCTATCTACGATTTGCCTGATACTAATGGTGTGCCAATTGTAGCTGATATGTCTTCAAATATTTTGGCTGCTCGTTACAATGTTGAGGACTTTGCCCTTATCTATGCTGGTGCTCAGAAAAATATTGGACCTGCTGGGGTGACAGTGGTTATCGTTCGTGAAGACTTCCTTAACGACCAACCACAATTGTCTGCCATGTTGGATTACCGTATTCAAGCTGAAGCAGGATCACTTTACAATACACCACCATGTTTCAACATCTATATTTCAAAACTCGTCTTTGACTGGGTTAAAAATGAAATTGGTGGCGTGGACAAGATGGCTGAAATTCAACGTGAGAAATCAGGACTTCTCTATGATTACATTGAGTCATCTGATTTCTACACAAATCCTGTCAAAGATGCCAAGGATCGTTCTGTCTGCAATATCCCATTTGTAACACCAAGTAAAGAGTTGGATGCTAAATTTGTAGCAGAAGCAGATGCTCTTGGTTTCAAGAATATCAAAGGACACCGTTCAGTAGGTGGTATGCGTGCTAGTGTTTATAATGCATTCCCACGTCAGGGTGTACTTGACTTGATTGACTTTATGAAGAAATTTGAAGCCGAAAATAAATAATTAGGTAAAGAGATGGAAATTAGACAAGCCTTCCCAAATGAAATTGGGGCTATCATGACTGTGGTTGAGAGTGCTAGAACTGCTTTAGCAGAAGCGGGGAGTACCCAATGGCAAGGAGCTGATGGTTACCCTACTGAAGAAACTATCTTTGACGATGTCCTTAATGGGCAGGCCTATGTAGGAATTGTTGATGGTCAAATCGTTTCTTATGCTGCGGTGATTGTTGATGGAGACCCTGCTTACGACAAAATCTATGACGGGGACTGGAAACACCACAATAAGCGCTACATTACTTTTCATAGAATCGCCGTTTTAAGTGAATTTACGGGTCAGGGCATTGCTCAAACCTTCATTCAAGGTCTTATTGAGGGAACGGATGCCCATGATTTCCGTTACGATACGCATGAAAAGAATACTGTCATGCAGCATATTTTGGAGAAACTTGGCTATGTCTATTGTGGCAAGGTTCCTATTGATGGTGAACGTCTTGCTTATCAGAAAATCAAAACTAAGCGAGAGAAGGCCTTTTATCAAGAACTTGATGAAGCAGCTCACCACGGGATACATTGATTTAAGAGGAATAAAATTATGGTATTTAGTGTAAAAACGTATAACAATATTAACCAGATTGGT